>ULVB01034888.1_pt1 | contig 22263 bp, 18 predicted proteins | sample 1959071 | NCBI WGS metagenome assembly ULVB01 (sample SAMEA4835776, study PRJEB28245) | human gut metagenome | biome: gut microbiome; material: fecal sample | place: Denmark | collected 2008 | reverse complement strand
GGAATCGATAACTTGATAAGCAAAAAAGAAAGAAACCTTGTGGTATCATCTACACATGACGCCACAAGGTTCCCAGTATCTGCAATCCGGCCTGCATGGAATGCTTACAATATAATTACTTATGGTGTCGGGATATTCATAGACGAATCTTCGACACACTTTTTGTACATAAGCAATATGCGTTCGTCATACGCAAGCAAAAACTGATATTTGTGGGTATTTAATACTATGAATTGCGCTATTTCATTACTAACTTTTGTGGTAATTTAGAACTAACTTTTGTGGTAATTTAGAACTAACTTTTGTGGCACTTCATTTGTAATTTTTGAGGTGTCATTTGTAGTTTTTGGGGTGTTTCATTTGTAATTTTTGGGGTATTTTGGCGGACAACAATAATAAAAAATAGGTAGTCAAAATTAATTCTGACTACCTATTTTTTATACCATTATATCAACCCCAACTGATTGAGGAAAATCGCCACGATGCACACCGGACATACGTAACGAATGAGCAACAGATAAACGCCAAACAAGGTGGAGCGCAGCGTGCCTTCGTTGGTAAATTCGTCTTTCACTACTTTAGTCGGGACAACCCAACCGAGGAAAAGGCAGGTGAGGAATCCAGCCACGGGCAACATGATCTGACCTGTGACGAAATCAAAGAGATCAAACAACGAACGGCCACCGATTATGAGCCAATCGCGATTGCCAACCGACAAGGAACAAAATGCACCCAAAACACAGAGCGATGCCGTGACGCATGTGGCGGCTTTCTTACGCGAGATGTTAAACTCTTCGTGGAAGAAGGCTGTCGACACTTCATGCAGGGATATCAGCGATGTCAGGGCGGCGAGCGACAACAAGACGTAGAAGAGTACAGCAATGGCGGTTCCAACCAACGGCATCGTAGCAAAGGCTTCCTTGAAGACGTTGGGAAGGGTGATGAAGATGAGGGAGGGGCCGGAGTCGGGGTCAACGCCAACGGAGAAGGCGGCGGGGAAAATCATCAGTCCAGCAAGAATGGCGATGAGAGAGTCGATGGCGACAATGTTGCCCGCCGACTTGAGAAGGTTGGCCTGACGGGAGAAATAGCTGGCAAAGGTGCAGATGCAGCCCATGCCGATGCTGAGCGAATAAAACGACTGGCCCATCGCGGCGAGGAACACGGAGGAATCCATGTGTGAGAAATCAGGACGGAAAATGAACTCCACTCCCTTGCCGGCCCCAGGCAGCATGCACGAACCGATAACCACCACGATAAGCAGAAGGAAGAGCGTCGGCATCATCAGTTTCGAGGCCCGCTCAATGCCGCTGCGCACGCCGTGGATGATCACGTAATGGGTCATGAGCAGAATGGCAATGGTCCACAACATGGGACGGAAGGGCGACGACGAGAAGTCCTGAAAATATTTGCTGATGTATTGCGGGTCGCCGTTGAGCTCGCCGCCGGCCGAAGCGAAAATGTATTGCAGACACCAACCAGACACCACGGCATAATAACTCGTAATGATGAAACCCGTCAACACGCTCATACATCCGATGAAGCGCCACGAGCCCGCCTTGCCCATCTTGCCATACGCACGCCCGGTGTTGGAAGCGCCATGACGCCCGATGATAAACTCATTCATCATGCACGGTATGCCCAGCAACAGCACGCAACCTATATAAATCAAAATGAAGGAGGCGCCGCCGTTCTGTCCGGCCATATAAGGGAATCGCCACACATTGCCGAGGCCCACTGCCGAGCCCGCCGTGGCGAGCACCATTCCTAACTTACTTCCAAAATTTACTCTCTCTTGCGACATATTATTATACGTTTAAAATTTTCTTTTATTCGGTATGCCTCTCTGGTGGGCATACAAAAAAACAATTAAGAGCATGCTCCTAACTGTTTTTCATATTGTGGTGCCACCAGGAATCGCTACGATTTACCAAGTGGTTGAATATCGTTTCTTTTCAGGAATAAAAAAATTGGTAATCTTCTCCTATTTCTCCACCTTGAATTTGCGCTGTTCTGCACATCGTTGCATGGTGGTTTCCTATTGCAAAGGTAGTGAATTACATGGAACTACCATCATTTCTGTCTTTTAATTTCTTGATTTCTCTATCAAAATCGCTTTCAAGCTGTTCCATTTCACGTTTGCGGTAGATTTCAAACTCCTTTTCGGCCTTCTCAACGGCTTGCTTATGAGAAATGTTCCCCTTGCCAATCAGCACTTTCCGTTTGTGTGCAATAATCTGGTTATCCAGTGCTTCTATCCAGTCTTTCATTGTCATGGGATTCATTTCCAATGCTTGGAACTCGGCAAAGTCCAAGAAGCCAGAAACAAGCAGATTCAAACGCTGGAGTTCAATCTCCGACAGATAGTTCTTGGCAATCTTCACGTCATCCTTGGTCACATAGTTACCCTTGAAGTTCGTCATACCCACAAACGGCTTTTCGTTGTCCACACGATTGTAGATAACTTCCGCTGCCGTATTCTCGTGAACGGCATAATGCAATTTGTTCTGCACAGTGGCAAAGAACATCTTTGTCATCTCATCGCGTGGGTCATAATCCGTGGCTGTTGCATAAATATCCGTAACCTGCTGGTAGAAGTTCCGCTCGCTGCTACGAATATCTCTAATGCGTTGCAGTAACTCACGAAAATAGCGGTTACCACCTTGCTTTAACCGTTCATCATCCATAGCAAACCCTTTTTGGATATACTCATGAAGCCGTTGAGTAGCCCAACGACGGAAACGGGTAGCCACTTGGGACTGCACACGATAGCCCAAAGCGATAACCATGTCAAGATTGTAGTGCAGAACACTGCGCTGCACCTGACGTTTACCCTCTTGCCGAACTGTCAAGAAATCCTTTACAGTTCGATTAGGGTCTAACTCACCATCATTTAAGATGTTGTCTATGTGCTGACTGATATTCTGCTTCGTCGTACTGTATATCTCTGCCAACTGGTTTTGTGTCAACCACAAATCCTCATCGGCAAAACGTACAGACACACGAGTTATCTCGTTATCATCCTGATAGAGTATTATCTTATTTTCTTCTGACATATTTTGTCTTTTCTAAACTGTTGCAAATGTAAACACTGATATGTTATCTCTTTTTGAAGATAAATAAGAAATCTATGAACTTAACATAATTGACTATGCTTGCCAAGTGCCTATTATTACCGGAATGGTTCCTGCTTATATAGGCAGGCGTAGTGTCAAGAATCTGTTGATACCTTTTTATGTCCTTTTGGTTGTCCACTTCATAAAGAGAGGCATAACCATCTTTTTCCAACTCATCCTTAATGAAATCAGAACAACTCATTAGTGTGGTTGCATAAGCATTACATGATGTAGGACTAAGACCTATTAGCTCCATGAACATCAAGAAGTGCTTTCTGTTGAGTATTTCTTTTTCCGTTAACTCTCTCATGATTCAGGCATTACAAATCCTTTATTTTCTATTTTATCTATAATTTTCATCAGTTGCTTACATTGTTTAGGAGAAGGCAATTTTCCCAAATTGATATAGTCGCCTATACCATTAATGAATGATAATTCACCATAAGGAAGAATTGCTTCTTTCGCAACCTCGGCATAAACCTTATGCCAATAAGTCGCACCCAACTTAAAGATTTCAACAGACAAGTCAACACTGCTATTGAACTTGTGTGTTCGCTTGGCAACCATTTCTGCATCCCTCGTTTCTTGTAGTGAAACAAGACTGGCTATAAACTGGTCGGATAGATGGAGATTCAAATCCTTGCATTTCTTCCAAGTGTCAAGTTTACGAGACATAGAACGTACCAATCCACCATCAGCCTCTTTCATTAAAAATTCATGGATAGCATGAGCGATTTGCTCCAATTCGGTTGCAAGTTGGTGGTATAATGTCTGGTTTTTCCATATGGAAACCCAATCAAGGTCTGTGTTTTTGGGTAGCATCGACATTAACTTAGCAATAGAATAAGGCACAATCTGTGCCTTATTACCACCCGAAGGATACCACTCTGCTTTGTTTACCATACTGTCTAGGGTGTCAAATACGATAACACAACAAACACATTTCTTGAAATACTCTTCGTTTATGCTATCTCTTGACTTCTCATATATATCGTCAATGGTGCCTGCAAAGCGTTTAAAGTTAATAGCAGAACTTTGACACACTTCATGAGGATTCATAGCAAAAGCATTCAAACACTTTGCCAATTTCTCTTTTTTGAGGACTTGTTTTTTAGGATGTTTAGCTATGAACTGCTGACGCTGTGCTGATGTCAGTTTCATTTGGTCTTGTTCCCATTTTCCCCTAGAACGCTCATAATACCAAATAGTTTGAAATGGATTTCCATTTACCGGTGGTGCCATTGTCTTCAAAGATAGTTTCTCCATCATCACATGGAATGGATGATTAGAAAAGAAGTCTGCGTCGGATACTGCATTTTGACTATTAGCACATTGAGAAATCTTCTTCGTGATATCATTGTAGCGTTCTATCTCATCTTCTGACATTTCGTTTTCGATATTGAGAACTGTCAATTTCATAGGTACAAAGAGGTTTTGCATATCATCTGCCATCTTTTCTTTTTTGATAATGGCATTAGCCAAAGACGCTGTTGTTTGACCACCATTTATGATTTGTGGATCTCGCATGTGAACTATCTTTGTGCCGTCTGCTGAAAAACGAACAGAACGTGCTACAACGGCAATACCATTGTTATAGGTAAAAAAGTTTTCTGGGGATTTGATAATCGTCTCTCGTATTCCACGATTAACGTTTCCTCGTATGCTTAAAAATGCACGGACATTTCCTTGAAGCAGCTTGCTACCATATTTTAGATAAGCATTTGCTAAGAAGCTACCAGGAACAATACCCAAATACGCATCATAGTCAGCCTCCTCGCCAATCTGTGCTTTCAAGCATTGTATGCCGTCACATCCAAACTCCTTTGTATCAAATTCAATAATCTCAGAAGAATTAGACGAGTATGTTTGGAAAAACCGTTCTAATGTCCAAATGTTTAATACAACTGGACGGTCTAAGAAATCTTCTCGACTAATATTTTTAACCTGTTTACTGAGGATAAAGTTTGAGATTATAACGAATTTGAATCGCACAATATTCCAGTTCAGTCTGCCTTTGCCAACTCTTTCCTTTATCTCCTTTGCAATATTTAATGCGGGGTCAGAGTCATCACAATAATCAGACATTTTACCGGTAACGCTCTCCTCTATAAAATTGCGCATTCTTGTATAAAGTTCATCAATGCGTGTATTAGTGAGAGTTTGAACGGTATCAATCTCATTTGAAAAATCACTGGCAATCATTATTAGTGCACCGTCTGCTTCATCGTAGGCATAGGCATCAAATGCCATTAGACGGTTCCTCTTGCCACGAATCTCTACAGAGATGGGCATGGCATCACTAACATCTCCCGTTTCTTCTAGGATTTCGAGAGATTTTTCTATGAATTGTGTTTCTGGAGCCGTTCCTTCATGCTCCGCATCGAAGCAAAGTTGCTCCATGAATTGTTTTCTATAATCTTCTATCTCCATGGGGTTGTTGACTTGAAGGTGTCTAATTCAGACAAAATTATTTCATACTGTGATTTTGCAATTGCCCTTGGAAGCAAATCTCTCCTCAACCTCGGAAAGTCCTCTGTTACAGCAAACGTCAAATAGTCTGTTTTCTCATAAACATAGTTGTCGTATTCTGGAGATCCCTCATATCCATAAGTTGAAAGTTTAGACATGAAAACGTCTCTCACAAACTGATTGTGTATGTTAATCAGTAGTTCATTGACAATATTGTTTAGCTTTAAGCCTTTGTAGTTGGTACTCATCTTTTCAAGAGCAAAAACGACAAGGCTACCATTTTCATTTCCATCAAGCTGTTCAATGGAAGAAATTTTAACCAACTCTTTTCCTGAAGAGATTGTTTTAATTTCAATCCATTTATCATCAAAGGAAAAGTCCTTATGAGTCTTTTCTGGCCCCATCCAACTTTCAATAGCTTTTTCTACGCCAAACGTAGGAATCATTGTGTCTTTCAAGAAGAGCAATTCACCAATGATACCCATAATTTCTGGCTCTGTAAGATTTCCAGTTGATGGCTTAAACAGCTTCTTCCAAGAGAAAAAGCGGTTGCAAATTTCCTTGTAACCTTGGTTTACGTCCGTAATTCCATCTACAGCGTCAGCCAAGTCTTGACAGATAATGCTAAAACGTTCGAGCAATTCATCCTTCTCTAATGAGAAACAGATTGAGTTGAAGGAGTCGTGCTTAAACTGCTCGACTAAAATCAACTCTGAACATTTAACCTTAATGGGTGTAAATGCACCTCTGTATTCAAAAGAATAGAGTCCACTATCGTTTTTCCCGACATACAAATCTAATGCCGGGTTGCCATTTAATCTTTTGTAAAATCCTGCATCGAAACCTTCCTTGAAGGTTTCGAAAATAGAGTTATTCGTCTTCATCGTCCAATTCTTCAGGTTCGTCCATCAAGTTTTGTGTATAGTAAACTTTATTCACCTTATAGTGTTTGGCTTTATCTACACCTTTCACACCTGGAAAACCCATTGCAAATGCCGCTATGTATGATTGTCCCAAATCACTTCTGAATTTGATGAGTTTCTGCTCTTCATCCTCATTCTCTTTAGGCGGTTTTGGTACAATCAACATTACAATCAGAATTGGCTTTCTATTTGGCAAATATTCAAAATAAGCCTTTGAGGGGATAGTTCGGTCTATACTGAAGCCGTCTTCTTCCCACTTTGCTTTGCAAGCACTAACAGCTTTAGCAATCTGTTCCTCACTCAATGCCAATTTACCAGCACTAGTGTTAAGGAGGCGCCGTCTTGAGCTGACGACAACAGCATTGTGCTCAATGTGGATAGCACGTCCTGCGCAGGTCAATTCCTCTAATCCTTCTATATCAAAATGCATTTCAGATTCACCTCCTTGGAAAACGATATCCCAATAATCAAGACCTATTGTGTTGATGTCATCTATGAAATCTTTGATATACTCCTCGTTGAAACTTGGATTCATCTTGGAACACACTATACCACCAACAAAACTTGAAATCAATGATTTGGGTACATCTCTAACAATATATGCACCCTTACCAGACTTCTTGAAATTATAGCCTTGGCTCCACAGTTGAAAAGCCAAGGCTTTTGTCTGTGCGACATTCTTCTTGTTTTGTTCGGTATTCAGACTAATGTACGGGGTTTCATGTAAATTACCATAGAATGAAACTTGCTCATTCATGTCAAATGACATTCGCATTTTGTTAGAGGCAGTGATTTGCAACTCTTCGCAATTATCTCGTACCTTAATACCAAAATCCTTTGGGGTGAGGTGTTGGTCAAACATCTTACGAAGTTGCTCTTTTAAATCTTCTGAAGCCTTTGAAATTTCATCGTACCATCTTGCGCTTGCCATGGTAGTCCAAATCTGAAATATGTCCTCGTATTTAGGTCTATATCCAAACCATCTTCCCATCTGCATTAACACATCAAAGGTCGCTGTATTTCGATAGAAATAACTAGTAAGTAAGCCTTCCAATGTCAAACCTCGTGAAAGAGCAATACCACCAACTGCGATAACACGTAATGATGGATTTTTTTTATAGTCTAATTTATTACTATTCTTAGACCCATTGACCACGACAATTTTTATATCTTTGATTGCTTTGATAAGATTCTCTTTATGAAGGACTCTGTCAATAGAAATGTTACCAATAAAAGAATAGTGCTTATTCCATAATTCTTCCAAAGTCTTATATAAAGGAAGGTTCTTGTCGGCATCTGTTCCACTGAAAGAAAATTCTATTTTTGATTTGAAATCATTATAGATTTTCTCGACATGTTCCTTGATTACCCTCTGGACTTTTACAAAGCGTGACATGTTTACAAGCATACTACGTGGTTTCTTGCTATCCCCGCGCAAGTCTCTAATAGCATTAGCTAAGAAGAAGCAATACATGGAATGAGTTAGTGATTTCGGAAAGACGCCATCCCAATTCTTGCTGTGCTTATAGTAAAATGGACCATTGTTAAGTCCATCTATATCATTATATGCTCTATCTTTATATTCATCGCTTGCATAGTCAGGCTCTTCAATATCTGTAATGAAGCGCACATTTCTATGAAACACTCCATCTTCATCAAAGATTTTTTTTGCTCCTATATATGTGGATGGACTCGGCAAAACATACATGAAGTTTTCAGGAAAAAGATCTGCATTCTTCATGCTGTCAACTGAATCAGGATCAATGAAACAGTTGGCGAAGGGAGTTGCAGTGAAACCGACATACGTTGCGTTTTTGAACAATGCGCAGATTTGCCTGATTTTTGCATTGGTCTTTGTCGGATTAGTTTCGTCCTTATTAGTGTTCAGTGAAGCGTTATCAGCCTCGTCATCAATAAGTAATAGTGGGCAGTCGATATATCCCTTAGAAGGATCGTAGTTATTGTTTTTAAGCCAGTTGTATAGCTTGTTTAGAACTGAAACATTCTTCTTTATGACAAGTAAAACTGTCTTGTGCGAAGCCAAAGATGTAACAATGTTGTCATTGGTTGCAATAAAGTCATACGCTTGTGTCGTTAGCGAAGTTGCCCGTACTTCCTTCATATCCAATCCGACACCGACACGATGCGTTTCTGGTGTTTTAAGAATAGGATTCATGGTGCGAGCTAACCCAACGATGCCTTCGTCAATACGCTGCTGAGTCTGTTGACGTAGGCTCTCTGTAATTCCAGCCAAAAGAATCACAACTTTATAACCCGCATCAACAGCCTTGCATATCAACCCTGAATAGGTTGCGGTTTTGCCTGATTGCACATCACCAATCACAAGACCTCTACGAAGGCGTATGCCCTCAAATTCTTCAGTCGGGTTGCCAAGGCAATTCATGATTTGAGGGAGAGTTGTTTTGTCAAGGAGTTCAATGCTTTTGGGATTCAGCGAAGAAAACTCCTCAAGATACCTTTTGTATCTCGTCCAAAAGTAAGGGTCTTCAATGTTTTCTTCATGATACCAATCTCTCAACTGGTCGTAATCATCAAAAATGGCACACCCTTTACTATGTTTGATAGAGAAACGTTGTTCTATATCATGGAATACCAGTTTGTACTCGTCCTCAGTGAGTGTAACATTAAGAAATTTTTGGGTGCTCTCAATGTATTTGTCAATGTTATTATAATTGACTTCTATACCTCGATTTATGTCTGCCTTTACATTCTGGTTCGTAATAATCAGAAAACTTTGTAGGAGTTCATTTTCCATATTTTTCGATGCAATAGTTGTTCAACATCCCTTTTAATTCACTCTTGGTGCAGAAAGGTTCGGAGGTCATAACGTATTCTATAGCCTCTTCTTTGGATTTCCCAAATTTCATAATGGATTCTACAAGAGTTATACCTTGTTGATACAAATCGTCAAGGCGGTCGTCTTTTTCCGGAATTTCGATAGCTTCGTTGCACCTGTCTATATATATCTGCTGAATGGGTATGCTTAACTGGATTTCATCCAACATAATATCAATGTATGAATGGTAGTCAGCAGGTATATGGTCTTTTACATTTTTGAAAAGCGGATTTTCCTTGTTTAACTCATAATAGAAGTTGTTGTTGCGTCCTTGCATACGATTCCAAATATAGCTGATATTGGCATCCACATTTTCTTTTCTTCCTCGATGAGTCTGCTTTCTTGTTGCAATATCCATAGCGTCCTTAACCGTTTTTCTTAACTGGTTAAGGATATTTTTGGGAATCGTTGCAGTTCTTTTTGTAATATCAATACCCCAAATATCATCAAGACTGTTGGGAATATCAACTCTAATTCTTGCATTCTTAGTAAGTTCGCCTAAACGCATACTAAACCAAGTGCCCCAAATGATAAGTCTCTTGTTTCGGTATATGTAAAAGCCCTGAAGGGAACGAAAATTCTCCGCCCCTCCAGCATTTTTCATATCTTCAGCTGTCATGTCCGTAGCAAACGGCAACACAAAAGCTTTGACTTTAATCTGTCGTTCTATGTTTGAAGAATCACGATTGCTTATGGAAACCTCTTTCTTTTGAGTGGTCTTTTTATTCTTTTCAAGGAAAGGGTCTCTGGGCTTTAACGCGTGATTGTTTATTTTAATTTTAATAGACTTGTCGTCAAGAAATCTATGATAGATTAAAGACAGATAGTCTGATGTCTTGTTTTGTAGTTCAGTAAGCGCATCAAAGATTTGCCCATCGGAAGATTTTTCAAGTACATCAAAGTCTTGCCAGACTACTAATGTGCCATCTTGCGATGATTCTAATAAATTCTTCACATAAGGTATTGATGCAACTTCATCCTTGTTGAGTTCTTGAAGAATCCATGCTTTCTTTTCAATGATATAGTTATAATCCCATCTGAAAGCATGTACCTCATTAGCTTGTTTACTAATAACAGTTAATATACGACACTGTGACATAGATGCGGATTTCATTCCAAGTCCAAAACGTCCTAGGTCAGTTTCCTGCCGTTCTTCTTCGGAGTCACTTCCATATCTCATTGCCTCAAACAATTCGTCAGAAGACATACCTTTTCCATCATCCAAAATACCGACTGCAAGAGTGTCGTAACTTCTAAGTGGGAAGTATAAGATGACATTTTTGCAATTGGCACTGATGCTGTTGTCTATAATGTCTGCCACTGCTGACTCAAAGGAGTAGCCCATTGAGCGCATTGAGCCCATTAACATATTTGCTCTCGGTATGTTCTCTCTATCTTTACTCATTAGATTTTATTCTTTATAAGAAAGGATTTTTTTTACGACTGCTTTTGCAAGCAGTGGGGGAACAGCATTCCCTATTTGTTGCTGTATATGGGAAATGGGACCTTCAAAGATAAAATCATCAGGAAAACTCTGAATACGAGCAGCTTCTCTTACAGACAATCCTCTATCTTGAAATGGATGAATAAGCATACTTTTGCGATAATTTGATATTACAACAGAAGGTTTGTCTGCTAATAAACGCCTGTAGATACCGCTGTGTGTACGTTTCTTATCTGTATAGTTTTCCATTAGACTGTCAGGAATTGCACGCCAATTTTGCCCCTGTTTTATGTGCTTGTATCTTTCAATAACAAGGTCGTTGTTTTTGGAAACAAAATTTTGAGTTGCATTTTCCGAACATTTACGCATTTGCTGAGCATATCTGCTTGCTTCTTCCAATGAGACACGATATGGTAGGATATTGTAACTATCTCCATTACCAAGTATTGGCAAATCACCTATAGCTTCTTCTACACTGATTTGTTTCTCTTGCTTTTCGGGAAACTCGAACTTGACACCATAAGCATTACCAATCAAGAAAAAACGGTTCCGATGTTGTGGAACACCATAATCGGAAGCCCACAGTACCGCTGGAGAAACAGTATATCCAAGATTTTCAAAACATTTCTCAATCATTTTTTGAGTTTCTCCATGATTCATGCTTGTAAGTCCTGACACATTCTCAAAAATAAACCAAGTAGGATGTAATTCATCCACAAAACGAACAAATTCCCTAAACAATAAATTCTTAGGATTATTCATATTTCGATTCATGGTATTTGACAAAGAAAAGCCTTGACACGGAGGCCCCCCCATAACGATAAAGACCTGATTATCACCTACGATTTCTTTTGGCGATAACTTGGCAATATCGTCACAGATAACATGAGCTCCTTTATGATTTCTTCGGAAGGTTTGAGCTGCACTTTTGTTAATTTCTATAGCATACTTAACATCAATCCCAGCCATTTCCGCACCAAGACTCAAACCACCAGCACCTGAAAATATATCTAGCCCTATTTTAGGTTGCGTTACATTATCCTTCCTTTTGGTCATATTGTCCATATTGTCAATCTAATATTTTAGTATGGCAAGGAATTTTCCTCCATCATTAATTTCAAGGGTTGAATTTTTTATTCAAAACATCCAACATCTCGCTTATTTTGTTTGTTTGCTCAATAAGCAAAGTCCTTTGTTTCTGTATCATGACTAAATTATGTCTATTCTTGCCCAATCATCAAGTGTTACATTAAGAGCATTGGAGATTTTATCATTGTCTTAAAACTTGGCTGACAGGCATTTGTCACCCACTTAGAAACAGTGGTTTAGTCCCGATGTTATTCATCTGCCAGCCACTTATTTGTAAGCTGTTTCTCAGCGAGTATGACTTTTATCCTATTTAAGTTGTTTGCTCAAATTCGGCTGTTATTTAAAGTCTGAATACAAAGTTACAAAATTACATATAGATGTAACATTAACAGGCCTAAAATTTTGGCAGAAAACATCAATTTTATAACAAATCCTGCAAATCCATGTGTACCCTTGCACAGGGTTTATTATTTTGGTTAGTTTATTTTCGGTATCGCACCGAAGTCTCTGAAGATAATCGAGCAAGAAGTAATAGACAAGGCACACCAGGAGATGGCTCAGGCATTGGCAGGATTGGAACCTGCAGTAGATGTACGGGTTGCATATGCCGATGTACTGGAGCGCCTCAGCTATCAAGTTATAGCCATGCACTTTTCCATTCCGCCGAAAAACAAAAAAATCCCGATTTCGTTTGGAAACCAGGATTTTACTGCTTTTTGCTTTTCTTCAAAGTGGTGCCACCAGGAATCGAACCGGGGACACAAGGATTTTCAGTCCTTTGCTCTACCAACTGAGCTATGGCACCTTATTGCTTACTATTTGTTTCTGCGTTAGCGTTGTTTCTTGTTTGCGAGTGCAAAGGTAGCAACTTTTATAATACCAGCCAAGCCTTTTGCAAAAAAAATTGCGAAAATCTTGAATTTTCTTTGTCTCTTTGGAAAATCACTGGATTTTGCCCCTATTTTAACACACAGTCATACCACTTTGTGCAATAAAAATTGGCAAATAATGACGAGTTATTTTTCTGCTGACGCAAAGATATTTGCTTCTGCTCTCTCCGCGCACGCCTCTATGCTGCCTTTTACGATCTGAAACCTATAGAGCATACGCCACGTTGAACATCAACGAGGATGTTGACAAATGATAGCGAGCGTAAGAAACGCCGAGTTTGAAGCGATTCAAGTTCAGGTTTCCCCCGAAGGTCAGTCCGGCGCCATGAGCGCCATCGGCCGCCTTGAGTTCGGAGGCGCGGCGGAAGTTATATCCGGCACTGAGCGTCAGAGTGCTTGACGGCTGCACATCAACGCCAACCACAAAATGGTTGATAAATTTCTTTCCGAAGCTCATTTTCTCTCCCTCGGCATGATAATAGTCGCTGGATTTCCAGCGCGTGAGGTCGGTCATGGTCAGAGAGAAACGCACTGGCGCATGATCCATGCCCTTCGTCAGGCCCACCTGCATGCAGAAAGGCACACGCTCTGTGCGGCCGTCAAACGACTTCACCTGCGCGCCAATGTTGCGCATCGTGGCCGACAGGGAAAGGTCGCGCTCCTCGTCATAATAATTCAATCCCAAGTCAACCGCCACCGCAAAGGCCGAATAGCCGGCATACGAAGAGGTGACCATCTTGAGCGAGGCGCCGCCGGCCCAAGCGTCGGAGAGCAGATAACTGTAGCCTGCGCCAACGACGATGTCCTTCGGCGAAAAAGAACCAATCACTTGTCCGTTTGCGTCGGTTTCGTCCATCGAGCCGTAGCCGAGATACTGCGCGGAAAAAGCCGCCGTATGTCGCTCGCCGAAACCTTTGACAAACTGGGCGCCCATCCAGCTGCTGCCGCTGGCGTACGTCATAAAGGAAAGTCCCAAACTGCGGTCGCTCACCGAAGAATAAAGCGCCGGATTCGACCACCCGACCCACGGCGCGTCTTCGATGGCCGAGATGTTCTCTCCGCCGAGCGCACTGGCATGGGCCGACACGGGAAGTTTGAGCACCGTATAGGCCGACGACGATTCCTGGGCATAAGAACCGAGACTATATAGCAAGCCAACTATGGCATATAAACACTTTTTCATTTAGAGAAATAAAAATTGTGTCCAAAGGTACGACAAATTTTAGATTTTGCGTGTACTTTTGCAGGAGAAATACTGGAGACGCGCCGCAAGAACATTTGCGACGCGGCTTCGTGGTTTGAAAAAGAACAGGCCGTGGGCCTGATTTTCTGTTGCCAGAAGAATGCCTCGGCATTCGTAAAGCAACGCTCGCGAAGAGACTGCCGTACACCTTTATATATAGTGGTAAACGACACATTCCCGCTCGCGAGACATTATAGAAGTATAACGTGAAGAATTCCGAATTATTTTCCAAAGCATGGTGCGACCTTATCTTCAGCGGCCGCAATCAGAACTATGGCGCATACAAGATACGCAAGAACATGGGCCGGCGCTACGCCTATGCGCTGACCCTGGTATTCGTGGGCGCTTTCCTGACCGCCGCCGTCCCCACGGCCTTCACCCTCTATTTCCGATATAAATTCTACCAGAGTTTCAAGGACGCCGCCACGGAAGTGCGCCAACTCAAGAAACTGGAGCACGAGAAGGGATACACCGTCAAGCATATATCGGCAGGACGAGGCGCTCCGACGTACACGGTCATCAAGGGCGCCACGGAAAAGGCCCCCGACATCGTTGAATACACGAAGAAGGACATCGTCTTCGGAACCAGCGGGGCAGAAACATTCATCGTTGACGACACCAAGACGTTCTTTGAAGACCTCGACCTACAGCACAACCGCGACCGCGAAGACCTCCCCATTGAAGGTCCGCAAATCGTAGCGACAGAGGTGGTGAAGGAGATGCCGCAATTCCCAGGCGGCCCGACGGCTTTCATGAAATGGCTCGACACGAATATCGGCTATCCGAAACACAGCATCGACGAGAAGACTGAGGGCGACATGGAAGTGGTGTTCTACATTCTCAAGGACGGAACGGCCAGCGACATAAAAATCACCAAGTCCATCGACCCAGAAATCGACCGCCTCGTTCTCAGAGTGCTAAAGCGCATGCCGCGATGGACACCAGGGAAGGCCGACGGCAAGAACACCGCCGTTCAGATTACGCTACCGATACATTTCCAACTGCGATAGCTCCCAGAGGAAACATGATAAAACGCTGAAAACAAGTTATCCACATAAAGACAGTATATTATGATCACCACGCAAGATATTCTGCAACGCATTGAAGACGAATTGGCAACGACCAATTACCCTTCAGAACCCGAAGGTCTTTACGAACCCATCGAGTATGTTCTTGAGGAAGGCGGAAAGCGCCTGCGCCCCACCCTTCTCCTGCTGGCCTACAGCATCTACCGCGAAGACCTCAACCGCGCCATGCCCGCAGCCATCGGTCTGGAGACCTACCACAACCACACGCTGCTACACGACGACCTCATGGACCACGCTGATATGCGACGCGGCCGCCCAACGGTACACCGCAAATGGGACGAAAACACGGCGGTGCTCTCTGGCGACACGATGCTCATCATGGCCTTCCGCCATGTCATGGAATGCCGCTGCGAGAAATCCACGGAGGCCCTGCAGCTCTTCGCGCAGACAGCTCAGGAGATTTGCGAAGGACAACAATATGACGTGAATTTCGAGACGCGCAACAACGTAACGGTTGGCGAATACCTTGAAATGATCCGCCTGAAAACCGCCGTCTTCCTGGCCTGCGCCGCCAAGATGGGCGCACTCATCGCCAATGCCGACGCTGCCGACTGCGAAGCGCTCTACGCCTTTGCTGAACGCATCGGTCTCGCTTTCCAAATTCAAGACGATTATCTCGACGTCTACGGCGACCCGAAGGTATTCGGCAAGAAAATCGGTGGCGACATCCTCTGCGGGAAAAAGACATTCCTGCTCATCAACGCGTTCAACAAGGCCGACGATGCCACGCGCAAACGCCTGCAAGCGCTTCTCGACAACCACGAGATGCCTGCCGAAGAGAAGATTCAGGCCGTGACGGAAATCTACAACCAGCTCGGCATCCCGGCTCTCACGCTCGACGTCATCAACCATTTCTACGACGAAGCCAACGAAGCCCTGAAACGTGCAGCCTCAGCCGCCGAAAAGTTTGCCCCTCTGGTTGCCTACACGCAGTCGCTCTTGGGACGTAAAAACTAAGCCCATGTTTATCGACACGCACAGCCATCCTTATACGGAAGAATTTGACGACGACCGCGAAGCCGTCATCGCCCGTGCCCGTGAGGCAGGGGCGGAAATGATTCTGCTTCCCAATATCAACGAGGCATCAATTGGCCCCATGCTGGAACTTTGTGAAAAGCATCCCGACTTCTGCCGCCCCATGATGGGGCTTCACCCAACGGAACTGCCCGACACGGCGGAAGAGGTGGAAACGGCGCTCAACCACATGGAGCGCCTGCTCGAAGCGCCCAACCATCCCTACATTGCCATCGGCGAGGTGGGCATCGACCTTTATTGGGACGAATCGCGGCGCGAAGAACAAGTGGCCATCCTGCAACGCCAGGCTGAATGGGCCGCACGCTTCCACCTGCCATTGGTCATCCACAGCCGCTCGGCCCACCGCCTGCTCGTTGACACGCTCCTGCCGTTTGCCGACAGAGTGCCAGGCGGCGTTTTCCATTGCTTCGGCGGAACAACGGAAGAGGCGCAGGAACTTCTTGACTGCTTTCCGCGCTTCGTCTTAGGCATTGGGGGTGTCGTGACCTTCAAAAAGTCAACGCTCCCCGCCACGCTCCGCGCAGCAGTACCACTCAACCGCATCGTGGTGGAGACCGACTGCCCCTATCTGGCGCCAACGCCCCACCGCGGCAAGCGCAACGAACCGGCCTACGTGCCGCTGGTCATCGAAAAACTGGCCGACATCTATGAAGTCATGCCAGAGAAGGTGGCGCAACAAACCACTGAGACGGCCAAGCGCCTCTTTCATCTTTAGTAATGATACTTAGGGACGTTCCAACAGTCCTTCTTTTCACAAGTGAAGATTAAAAATCAAGTCATGCTGAAATACATCACTTTTATCTTCGCGCTCTTTGCCTCCGTTGAGGCCTCAGCGCAAAACGCGGAAACTCAGCCGCTCATGCAGCAGCCTGAGCAGATTGCCGACACATTGCTTCAGGGCGACATCACGCCCCAGGCGGAGATGACGGGCGAAGAAATGCTTATTCCCGACAGCATGACGCGCTATGCGTTGCCCGTGCTTCATTTCTCGGCCCCGGGCTTCAACGGTTTCTCGCCTTGGAACTATGGCGCCATGCCTGTGTGGCAGATGCACGAGGGCTTTAACGCCCAGCTCGGCCTGTCGCTGACGGCGGGCTTCGGCAAAGGGGCGCCACACGGCGTCGGCTTTTCCCAGCAAGCGGCCTTCGGATATGCCATGCCGCTGAGCAAGCGCTTTGCCGTGGCCGCAGGCATTTATGCCAACAATATGGACTGGGGGGCTTTCAACGACCGCGAAGTCGGTTTGGCGGCAGCCGTGCAATACCGCGTGAACGATGCCGTAAACGTGTATGCCTACGGCGCCAAATCGTTCTTCCCGAACGGCCGAAAGCGACAACTCCGCTATAACTTCCTCACGGGTTATGCCACCCCTGCCCCGCTCCCCGCCTATTTCTGGGGCATTCCTTCCGAACGCTTCGGCGCGATGGCGGAGTTTAAATTGGGGAAGAACGCCATGATACAAGTGAGCGTGGAACACCAAAAATATTGAAAACGGCCGAGAAGCCAGCGACGAGGGCGCACTCATGTCTTATATAAGGGGCGACTTTTGTTTAAGCCCCCACCTTCCACAAAGGCACCTCGTCCGTCCAAGAACCGTCTTCTTTGAACACCTACTTACCTACTTATGTCAAAAGCAACCCCTCTCTTGCGCCAGCGCGAACTCCTGCGCAAGGAATATGAAACCGAAAAGGCCGCCTTTGAGAAATCGGCGGAACTGATGGGCGTCGGGCGCAAAGTGAAACGCGGCGACTGTTGGTTTCCAATCACTGCCGGGCGTAGCTATTATAATTCGCTCGACCGCCTGGTGGTAGAAATCACGCGAAGCGAAGACACCGACATTGAGCACAACTTTGAATACGGAAAGCCCGTTGTTTTCTTCTCGCAAGATGCAACGGGCTCTTTGCATTACCTGCCCTTCACGGCCACTGTGAGCTATGCCGAAGCATCGCGCATGGTGGTCTGCCTCAACGACGAGCGCCAACTCTCGCAGATTCTCTCACTGGAACGTCCTGGCGTGCAGCTCTATTTCGACGAGACCACCTACCGCCTCATGTTTGAAGCCCTCGACCGCGTGATGAATGCCAAAGAGGGCCGCCTTGCCCATCTGCGCGACATCTTCCACGGCTCCCTCCGTCCGCAGTTTGCCGCCGGAGGAAGCATGCCGCTGAGCCTTCCCTGGCTCAACGCTGCTCAGGAAGCGGCCGTCGGCGAAGCCCTGAAGGCCCGCGATGTGATGGTGGTTCACGGTCCTCCGGGAACGGGCAAAACCACCACACTGATTGAAGCCGTCTGCGAAACACTGCGCCGCGAACCGCAAGTGCTGGTTTGCGCACAAAGCAACACGGCCGTTGACTGGATTTCGGAGCAGCTGGCCAACCGCGGACTCGGCGTACTCCGCATCGGAAATCCAACGCGCGTGACCGACGCCATGCTGCAAAACACTTATGAGCGCCGCTTCGAGGCCCACCCCGACTACCCGGCGCTTTGGCAAACGCGCCGCACCATCCGCCAGCTCTACAGCCAACCGAGGAAAGGGCGCCCAGCGAATTTCCACCAGAAGATTACACGCCTCAAGGAGCGGGCCGACGAACTGGAAATACGCATCCGCCACGCGCTCTTCGATGGTTGCCGCGTGGTGGCGGCCACACTGGCGGGCACGGCCAACCCCGTGCTCACAGGCCATCATTTCCACACGCTCTTCATCGACGAAGCGGCGCAGGCCCTGGAAGCGGCCTGTTGGATTGCCCTGCAAAAGGCCGACCGCGTCATTCTGGCGGGCGACCACTGCCAATTGCCGCCAACCGTGAAAAGCCAAGCGGCCATGAAGGGCGGACTGGCGGTGACGCTGATGGAACACGTGGCAGAAACGCGCCCAGAATGTGTTCGACTGCTCACACTGCAATACCGAATGAACGAAACGCTGATGCGCTTCTCCTCCGACTGGTTTTATGGTGGCCAACTGAAAGCGGCGCCGGAGGTGAGCCATCGCAGCATGCTCGACGAGCTCGACTGGCCGCTGGTGTGGGTGGACACCGACGAAATGCCCACCCTGAAAAACGAAGCGAATGAAGGAGAGGGAACGGCGGACTATCACGAAGCCTTCGTGGCCGCCTCCTACGGCCGCATCAATAAGGCCGAAGCCCAACTGACCATCAACACACTGAAAGCCTACGTGGAACGCGTTGGCCGCCACCGCCTCTTGGAAGAACGTGCCGACATTGGCATCATCTCGCCCTACAAAGCGCAGGTGCAATACCTCCGCTCGCTGATTCGCCGCAAGAGTTTTCTGCGCCCGTTGGCACCTCAAATCACGGTCAACACGGTCGACGCCTTCCAAGGACAGGAGCGCGACATCGTGCTGGTGTCAATGGTGCGTGCCAACGAGAGCGGACAAATCGGTTTCCTCTCCGACCTCCGCCGCATGAACGTGGCCATCACCAGAGCGAGAATGAAACTGATTATTCTCGGTTCGTCGTCAACCCTCGGCCACCACGCTTTCTATCGCGACCTCTACGAACGCTGCCACAAAGCGGAAATGCCCAACGAAAGGGAAAGCGAACAGGAGAACGCATAAGACACTATATATAAACTCCTTATAATACACAATTCACGATTAACAAAAGCAGGCCATCTCTGTAAACTATTTTTAAACAACCGCCTGCCACAAATATCTTGATAAAAAATTGGATGTCTCAAAAACTTTCTATAATTTTGGGACATCCAATTTTCATTTGGACGGCACCCCATTCTCCCCACAATACGGAAAGGTATGGGCGGCCCATTGAAAAACATCTAAACACCAAGCAGAAACGCTGCGTTGGGCGTTTCTCAATACTAACCAAAAACACAATATCTGTATGAAAACCGAACAGATTCTCACCGCGCTCGAAGCCAAACACCAAGGCGAAAAAGAATACTTGCAAGCCGTGCGCGAAGTTTTGCAGTCCATCGAACCCATCTATAACGAGCATCCTGAATTTGAACGCGTCCGTCTCGTGGAACGCCTCGTAGAGCCCGACCGCATCCTCACTTTCCGCGTGCCTTGGGTGGACGACCACGGTGATGTCAACGTCAACATCGGCTATCGCGTGCAATTCAACAACGCCATCGGCCCATATAAGGGAGGCATCCGTTTCCACCCCTCTGTCAATCTGAGCATCTTGAAGTTCCTTGGCTTTGAACAGACTTTCAAAAATGCCCTGACCACCCTGCCGATGGGCGGCGGAAAAGGCGGTTCAGACTTCGCACCCCGCGGACGCAGCGAAGCGGAAATCATGCGCTTCTGCCAAGCCTTCATGCTCGAGCTTTGGCGCAACCTGGGACCTGACCAAGACGTGCCAGCAGGCGACATCGGCGTGGGCGGCCGTGAAGTGGGCTATATGTTCGGAATGTATAAGAAACTCACGCGCGAACACACCGGCACTTTCACCGGCAAGGGTCTCGACTTCGGCGGCTCCATCCTGCGTCCGGAAGCCACAGGCTTCGGCGCGCTCTATTTCGTCAAGCAGATGCTTGCCGACCGTGGCGACGACATCGCAGGAAAAACGGTTGCCATCTCCGGTTTCGGCAACGTGGCCTGGGGTGCCGCCAAGAAAGCCACAGAGATGGGCGCGAAGGTCGTCACTTTGAGCGGCCCCGATGGATACATCTACGACCCCAATGGTGTCAGCGGCGAAAAAATCGACTATATGCTTGAACTGCGCCTCTCTGGCGAAGACATCGTGGCACCCTATGCAGAACGCTATCCGGAAGCCACTTTCCACGCTGGCAAGAAGCCCTGGTGCGAACACGTTGACATTGCCCTGCCTTGCGCCACACAAAACGAATTGGGCGAAGAAGACGCACGCCAGCTGGTTGAAAACGGCGTGAAGCTCGTGGCTGAAGTGAGCAACATGGGATGTACGGCCGAAGCTGTTGACTATTTCATCCAACACCAAACTAACTTCGCACCGGGCAAGGCTGTAAACGCAGGTGGCGTTGCCACTTCTGGTTTGGAAATGACGCAAAACGCCATGCACATCTCTTGGTCGGCTCAGGAGGTCGACAACCGTCTGCACAGCATCATGAGCGCCATCCACGACCAGTGTCTGCGCTATGGCCGTGAAAACGGATACACCAACTACGTGAAGGGCGCCAACATCGCCGGATTCATGAAGGTGGCACACGCCATGATGGCACAAGGCATCTTGTGATGCAATGAGATTTTAGGAATGATAAGTAGGTGGTCAAAACCAGTTTTGGCCACCTACTTTTTATGTTAACCACAAAACCATAAAGCGGGCAGAACGCACAACGATTTCTCTCCGCCAAAGAATATAAATATGAAGAAGTTCAATCTGTTTTTAATCGGGCTCTCCATGATTTTGATGTCATGCGAAAACGTTCAAGAGAAATCCGAACAGTTCAAACAAGAATTTGCCACAGCAATCACAAACGGAAAATTTGAAGATGCCGAACGCATTGCAAACGATGCGCAAACATATTACGAAGGGCTTAGTGATTCCAACAAAAAGAAGTATGAAACTTGCTTCCCCAAGTTCAAGGTCATATTGGCAGCAAAGAAATTCAACAAGCAATGGCGAGACGCTTGCTCTGTCGTTGACCCCACGAAGACATTAGAGTTTCCGTCGCTCGATAAGATTGAAAAAGAGGCTAAACAATACATGGCAGGACTTGACCAACAGGACGCTGAGACATTTAAAGCCGAACTTACAGACTTTGAAGCAGACATCATTGAATATCATGCCATGTACTATACAACCAACATATTCGATGCTCTGCAAGAGGGCGATGAAGACAAGGCTCAAAAACTATCGGACCTTTCCGATGAATATCTTGAAACTCTCAACGCAAGGCTCCAAGACGTATATAAAAAAGCAGCCAAGGCCCAGACGGAGAATCTCATCAAAATCATGAACCAATACTAAGTAATGGTAAATAGGATATAGAACCACCTAAAAATATCCCCATTCCCTACGCCCTGTAAGATAGGATGTTCAAAATCCAGAAAAATTTCGGCTCGTTTTTGAGCAAATAGCAAGCGAGAGCGGCATCGTTGCAAAGGGCATCGCGCGAACATTTGGCGGAGGCCTGGGGCGAAGCACTGTAG
>ULVB01077166.1_pt1 | contig 22284 bp, 30 predicted proteins | sample 1959071 | NCBI WGS metagenome assembly ULVB01 (sample SAMEA4835776, study PRJEB28245) | human gut metagenome | biome: gut microbiome; material: fecal sample | place: Denmark | collected 2008 | reverse complement strand
ACTGAAGCAGCAGGCCGCCCGATCGACTGAAGCAGCAGGCCCGGGGGCTATATATAATAGGTATGTAAATTTTTGCAAAAAAGTGGTCGAAAAACTTGCACGTCTCGAAACGTTTTTGTAATTTTACCCCCAGAAGGAGTTCGGAACAGGTCCGAACGGGATATATTAAAAATTTTTAAGATATGAACGCAATAACTACGTATGAAAGCTCTTGCCGAATAGACGGATTCGAGCCCGTCGATCGTTCGAACCTTTGTAAAGCGGTTTTGCGAGTTGCACTCGCAAAATAAAATAGGTCTGCCGCCGAAACGTTAAGCGTTTGCCCGGGTCGCTCCCGGCGGCGGCACAAACGCAAAACGCGTGTAATTCACTTATTAACTAACTAAACATTTACGCATCATGAAAAACGTTCTGAACAACCCCGAAACCGTTGAAACCGCCGCCGTTGAGGCCGTCGCAACCGCCGAAGAGCCCGCGCGCGAACTGTCGCCGCTGGAGAAAAAGGCCGCCGCCGTGCTCCGTGCGAAACTGCCGCACCTGTCCGAGAAGGGCCTCAACTTCGAAAAGCGTACTGGGAACTTCTTCCGAGCCGTTCTGCAAACGCAGGACGACGGAACGGAAAAGGTGTCTCGGCTTGTGGTAGCCGACGCCGACATCGAAAGTATGACCGACGCGCTGGCCGCCGAAATGTCGATCAAGCGGGCCGCCGCCCGTATCATGTCCGCAGAAGCGGACGCCGCCAAACTGGACAAAAAGATCGACGAAGCCCGAGCCGAACTGGCCGCGCTCGAAGCCGAAAAGGGGGCCGCCGCCGCCGAACTCGAAAAGGCCGCCGCCGACGTTGAGGCGTACGAACTGCCCGAGAAGGCCGCCCGGGAAACGTTGTCGGCAAAGGTAGCCGCCGCCGAATTCAAGGCTGCCGCCGCGCTGTCGGAAAACGAACGTTTGCGCGCGATGCTTATCGCCGCGGGCCTCGATCCGGACAAAATGTAAGCCGGGCAAACGTACCGCCGAAAAGCCGCCCCGAAAAGGGCGGCTTTTCCCGTATATATTTCGCCGATCGGATCGGAAACGTACAAAGGTACGCACCGCCGATCCGATCGGCGAAATTTGCCCCGTTTCCCGCTTTAGGCGGGCGGCCCGATCATGCCGGGCACGGGGCGCGAAAAGCCGGGCCGCCGTTGGTCCGGGAAAAACTGTAAAATAATGGACGTAATTTTAGACGATTTCGCCGCGTTTCGTGGCGGCCCGCACGTTTTGCCAGTTGAGAGCAAAACGGCGGCAAACGGGGCAGGGAAAACCACGTTAGTAAATGCGTATTATTGGGCACTAACTGGCCGCACGTTGAACGGGTTCGACGTTATCCCGGCCGGGGTCGATCGGGATAAGGTTAGGCCGACTGTTGAGATCGAAGATTTTGCCGGGTTGTCGATCCGGCGTGAACTGACCCCCAAAGGCACGCAATTGTACGTCAATAACCGCGCTACGTCTCAAACTGACTTCGTGCGGGCGATGATGGACAAAGGCGTGGACGTCGAGTTCGCTGCCGCGTGTGCCGACGTTAATACGTTAGCCGACCCGCAAGTAACGGCGGACCAACTGCGCCGCGTACTCGTGCGGGCGGACGTAATGGACAACGTCGAGGCCGACCAACTCCGCAAAACGTTGCGCACGTTACGTGCGGACAAAGAGACGGCCGAACGTTACGCACTATCCAACGTAACTATCCCCGTCGAAACGTGCGAACCTTTGAGCGAAGCCGAGCGAGTTTTTCTCGCCGACTACAACCGAGCCGTGGAGATCGTGGACAAGGGTATGGAGTGCGTTTGCCCGACGTGCAAACGTGCCTACACGGCGGAGCGCGTGCGGGAGATCAAATTTGCGTACTCCGAGGCGTGTGCGGTTATGACGTCGAAACGTGACGAAGCCGCGCGTATTGTCGCAAAACTCGACGCATACAACGACGAACAGTCGGCCATATTACGCGCTAAACAAATGGTCGAGGCGTCGAAACGTGCGCGCGACAACGTGCGGGAGTTGGAGCGCCGAATCGCCGAAACGGAGGCCGAGATACGCGAGGCGGACCGCCGGGCCGTACAGGCCGAACTTCCCGACGGGTGGCAACTCGTAACCGATAAAACGTTAAAAACGGGTCGCACGACCGGGACGTTTACTTTAACGTACAACGGTGTGCCACTTAAAAGTGTTAATCGTGCAGAACGTGTAAAATTATGTATCTCTATTCTGAACTCCGCTCGTGTGACGCGAGGTATGCATGCCTTCCCGATCATAGTAGACAACGCGGAGAGCGTGCAGGACGTTTACGTTCCGAACGTCGTCCTGTTACGCGTCGGATAAAAATCCCGGCGAGCGAACGAGGTCCGCCCTATGCGGGTGATATGTTCTTTATCTTTCCTTTAATATAACGGTTAGCTCCGGAAAATAGAAACGTGCGGGTCGTGCCCGCGCCGGAGCGCGAAACGTTCGGATAGTCTGAACGTACTTAAAATTTAAACACAATGAAAAAAGAAAAGTTTATCGCGGTATCGCAGGCACAAGTCATTGAGTACAACGCATTTTGCAAATACCTCGTTCCGCTACTCGACGTGGCGGAACGTTTCGACGGTAAAGTTCTCAACGTAAGATTCAAGAAGGCTATCGACGAAGCGTGCGAGAAGATGTTCCGCCCCGCGTCGAATATGGACGTACCTCGTTTTTCGGTGACAACCGATGTCGATACGTACGGTAAGATGAACAACGGCGTACATATAGAGTATCGACGCTTGTGGTTTATGTTCCACATGGCGAATCGTTGGGTCTCCCTCGGTACGGATGATAACGGTGTATCGACCGGAACGTATATCGACAACGGGATGTATCTGGACTTTTTCGCCGACGAAGGCGTCACCTCCGAAAATCGCATATGCGCTCAAGCGATACGTGACGCAGCAGTCAAAAAGGTAACAGACATACGCGAGGAGGTTGCCATCCTCCTCGACGCAATCGAACGTTATGATTATTACGATAAGTTAGTCAGCGACCTGCGGTCGGAGATCGGGGAGCGTATCTCGGAGATCAATCCGTTGTTCCGCGTAAAAGAGCTAACCCTGTTCGCCACTATCGACCAGCTCAAAGAAGGACGTAAAGCACTCGTGGACAAGGTATGCGGACAGTAGACGTTTTGTTGCGTGGGTTCAACGATTGTGAACACGCGCAGTTCAGATCGTGGCACGGCGTTATGAATCGTGCGTGCGCGCAGTACATGGTTTATCACGGTGAGCGTCTTATACTTTACGTTAGAGACCCGAAGTTTGCTTATCATACACACCCCGGACCAGTATTTGTACGGCCGTATATTCACGTTTGCGAAGTATCCCGATCGGAGGTCCGAGTGATGAACGATTTTCTCGAGGGTATCGGGTGCGTGAATAAATTTAAACTTGTGGGAAAACGTATGGAGGTAGTAGGGGAGCGTAAGATAGAGCCTAAATACCCAATATCGTGGCTCTCGACTGTAAAATAACACTTTAGCTCCGGAAAATCGAAACGTGCGGGTCGTGCCCTCGCCGGAGCTCGAAACGTTCAGATAGTCTGAACGTACTTAAAACTTAAAGTTATGATTAAGAGAACGTATGTGGACACGTGGGAAGAGTATACGTCTTTTGAGGAGTTCATCGAAGAGCTCAAGTATAGCGACGTTGCGCAGCGTCCTTGCGTTGTGTGCGGTACAATTGGAACATGGCGGGGTCGTATAGAGATATGCCCGACAAGGTTTGATGGTTTAGAAAACGCTATCTACTCGTGTGTCAAAAGATGTGAATATGTGAAAATATCGCAACGTGCGTCCGATATCCTCGTAGATGCGCACCATCACGACGGGATAGATCTTTTCGAGATTCACGTATTGAACGACAAAGGGGTACATGCGGACGAGAACCGTTGTGACCTGTCGCGTCGAGAGTATCAACTGACCCTCAAAGATTACGTAATATGATAAGTAAATGCTACGTAGAAACTCGTTTAGAACTGGATTCGTTTGATCGGTTTATGCGTATATTCAGACACACGCACATAGCCGAACAGCCTTGTGTAGTGTGTGGGTATTATCAGGAGGTCGATAGCGACAGGTCGGTTGTTCCAAAACGTTTTAGTAACACTGCAAGCGCGATAATAGCTTGCGCAAAGGGCGGATTGCACGTGAATATTTTCCAACGGGCGTCTAACATCCTTGTCACAACATACTGTAAAGGAGTAATAAAGTATTTTGAAATTCACGTATTGAACGACAAGGGCATACGTGTGGACGAAAATCGTTGTGATATAACACGTAGGGAGTACCAACTAACTCTTAAAGATTACTTAATATGAAACGTGCGGGAGAACCGAACCTCGTACCTGTTGGGTACGGCGAGTTCATTATAACGAACATAGGCGTTACCGTGCGGGTGACGCGAGCCAACCACGAAAAGGAGGAGCACAAATTCGGAACGTTGAGCGCCGCTCTACGTTTCTGCGACGAGAACGTTATCGAGACGTGCAAGGTGGACGAAGTTGTGGTAGAAACCACGCTCGTGGTGAAACCCGACATCAAATATGTAGCGGTGGGTGTCGAGGTCGTTGCAGAATAGCAACGTATTATCCGGATAGCTTTGATCGGCTATCCGGGTGCAAATGTAAATAACAAGGTATGCGAACGAGAGTAAAAGTGCACGTGCATAGAAACTACGTGCAGACGTTAGTAAGATTCATAGAGCGACCGTGCTCGTATGTCGAGTTTGGGGTGGGATCACTACGCGGCCCGATAAACGTATTGAACTCTACAAACTTACGTGCGGACCTCGAAACGTCGGTGGGCTACGGGGTGGACGATTCGTTTCCCGAGTTTCCGGAAAATACGTATTTCGAAATGGTCTACGAGTACGAAACGTCTGCAAGCGTACAGGGGGCTGCGTCCAGTAAAGACGTACTTTTTAAGTACGTTCGCTTTGCAAATCAAAAGCACGGCATACGGGACCTTACCGACGCTTTTAAAGATAGCGTTCCGACGCCGATCCGCCTTAAAGTAGTAAGCAACGTATTTACAGCCATCGCAAACCGAGACGCTGAAACGTTTATGAAGTTGATAAAAGCAATCTCCGCAGCGAGCGGAAACAAAACAATACGCGAATGGACGTTAGAGTAATTAAATCGGGCAGTAGCGGCAACTGCGTAACGATCGACGATCGTTTAATAATCGACGCCGGGTTTTGCCCCGAGGTCGTGCCGAAAGGGTCGGCGGTATTGCTTACCCACGCCCACACAGACCACACAAAGGCGCTCCAAAGGTTCGAAGGCATACCTATATATGCCGGGAGGGCTACAAGCGAAGCAATAGCTCAAAAGTGGCCGTTTTTAGTGGTCAATATTTTGGAGTGCGAGGACGACGGGCTGCCGAATCCAACGTATCGGCTACCGTACGATGCGGCGCCGGGTGACGAGTATTTCGTGCGCCCGATAAACGTAAAGCACGACATTCCCTGTATCGGGTTCGATATTACGCACGACGGGGAGCGCATACTGTACGCGACAGACTTCAATTCGTTTCGGGAAGAGATCGACGTGCGGGACTACACGGCGCTGTACTTGGAGTGCAACAACACGTTGACGCCGGAGGATTTCGCGGACCTGTACTTCACGGAGGAGAAACCGAAGGACGAGTTCCACAGACGTAAGTCGTACCACAATCACTGCAACGTCGGGTATCTGCGTAAGCTATTCGAACGTGCGGGATTCTCCGAGGACAACCCGTGCGACATACCGTTGACCCTGTTGCACAAATCGACGTACTACTACCACACGCACCCCGAGGAGATCGTGAAGTTGTGTAAGATTGCAAACGTACAAAATCCACTTTTATAAAACTTATTCAGCACTATGAAAACACGTCATGAAATGGAGAAACTTTTCTCCGCAGACCGTAATTTGGACGGTAGTATTAAAGTAACTGCCGGTGACACCGCCAAAACGTACAAGGAGCTCCCGATCTCTACCGTTGCGTTACTTTTCGGGTTGTCCGAGTACGTAGCACGCTCCGCCAAGTTGTTCGAGAAGTATGTAAAGCCGGAGCGGGAAGCTGAGTTCTCGTCGCGTATGCTGGCGCTGGTCGACCGGGATGCGAAGGGTGTAAAGCTTTTTTTATCCAGTACGTATAACCTTCAGGTAGAAGGAAACGGTATCACACGAGCGTCCGTAGGCGTGGAGATCAGCGTAATCGAGTATGCGTTCGCCCGTGCAATAAGCAACACGGAGGAGGTGGTCAAAGCTGTACTCCACGACATCGCCGTAGCGAAGTTGATCAATACAATCGAATAATTCACCTTTTTTATTAAACACTTAAACGTATTAAACTATGGAAAACTTCATGATTAAAGGCGCCCCGACGTGCCGCATTGTCTATCCTCGTGGTCTCTTCGAGAAAACGCAAGTAAAGGGAGGGGTCGGAGACCCGAAGTACAACGCGATCATCCTTATCCCGAAGGACGACGCGGAGAAGGTCGCACAGGTGAACGAGTTCTACATGAAAGCGTTCAAGCAGTTGCAGGACACGGGCTTCAAGTCGAAAACCCCGAAGGGGATCAACCCGAAAAACAACTGTTTGCAGGACGGCGACGAGTACGCCGACGAGAAGGAGGGCATGGACGCGTTCCGCGGCTACCTCATGTTGAAGGTGGGCAGCAGGAACTTCCGTCCGATCGTTACGGACACGCAGAAACGCATCATCATCAACAACGTCCCGCTGCCGAACGTAGACGTTGAGCGTCTGTCCGACGAGGAGCTCCACGACGGTGACTACATCTTCGCAAACGTTTCGTTCTGGATCTACAACAACTCGGCTGCACAGGGCATCGGCTGCAACGTTCATGCCATCATGCGTATGGCCGAGGGCGAGCAGATCGGCGGGATGTCGAAGAGCGTTGACGACTACATCAACCCGGCCGACTACGAGTAGCACGTTTCGACTGTACGTTAAACAGTCGGGTAGCGAGCACAGAGCACGTAACGTGCGCGGGGGCGGGTCCCGCACTCGCACAATTCTCTTAAATCCACGTATATGCACAGCTCAATTTTGTTTTTAGACTTCGAGACGCGCAGCGTACTCAACGTGGCCGACGTGGGAGCACACAGGTATGCCACAGACCCCACCACCGAAGTGACACTATTGTCTTACGCGTTCGGCAGCAAACCTGTAAGGACGTGCACCAGCGTTAGTGACGAGGTGCGTGAGGCGTTGGAGGATCAAAGCGTTTTGAAAGTGGCACACAACGCCGAGTTCGATATGGCCATCGCAAAGTACGTTTGTGGCGTAGAGATCAATCCGATGGACTGGTGGGACACAGCGTACCAAGCAGCGTATTTTGGCTACCCCCGAAAGCTGTCACACCTTGCGGAGATTCTGCGAACGACGAGAAAAGCGTCACAGGAGGAAATGTTGCTCTTCGCTTCGCCTGTACGTACGAAACGCAAAGAGATAGTCATGGAGGACGGGCACGTTAAGTTCCCCGAGCCGGAGGACTACCCCGAAGCGTTTGAACGCTTCAAAGGATACTCCGCCCTCGACGTCGAGGTTATGCGTGAATGCTACAACAAAATGGCGGCCATACCCCCGATCGAGATTTTCACGATGCAGTTTACGTTCGAAATGAACTTCAACGGCGTTCCGTTCGATATGGAGTTCGCCCGACGAATCGGCGCGTTGGCCGAGTACTATTCTACGCGTGCGGGCATCACCGCCCGTGAAAAGTACGGCATACAAAATCTGAGATCCCCGCAGCAGGTACAAATGGCCCTCTACCGTGAGGGTATCACGCTTTCGAGCCTTAATAAAAAGGAACGGGAAGGCGTAACGCATGAGATTCTCGAATTACGCGACGAGGCCACCGGGGCCTCCTTCTCAAAGATCAAAAAAGCCGAGACGCGTATCTGCTCCGACGGCCGTCTCCGAGGTGAGTTCGTCGGGTTCGGTGCGCATACCGGGCGATGGAGTAGCCGTGGGGTACAGTTGCAGAACTTCGCGCACGGTGCAGACGACACGTCCACAGACTTGTCGAAGGTACGAAGCTACGACCACCTCCGACAACATTTGCGTTTGTGCATGTACGCCGGAGACGAACGAAAACAGTTTACGTGCGCAGACCTATCACAAATCGAAGCACGTATCGTGGCATGGCTCGCTAACTGCAAGTGGCGTATGGACGCGTTTCGAAACGACGAGGACATCTATTCACGCTCCGCGGAGAAGATGTTCAATATCGAGAACGTTCACAAAGGTATGCCCGAGCGTCAGATGGGTAAGTGTGCGGAGCTCGGTCTTGGTTACGGGGGCGGATCGGCGGCAATCGAACGTATCGCTCCGGACTTCTACCGAGAGCAGGGAGACGAGAAGGTTTCAAACCTCGTAGCCGTATGGAGAGGAACGAATCCGGAAATTTGCCGATTGTGGCGGGACATTGAGAACGCATTCAAAGGTTCGATGCGCTCCGGGATAACGGTTTTGCAATGCGGGCAGACCAAACTGACGTTTAAGTATGATGGCAAAACAGCAGCTATTACGCTTCCGAGCGGTCGATGTCTGTACTATCGTGGTACGCACCTCGACCAGTGGTCTATATACTACCTCGACTATTCACGCGGCGGAGACCATGCTGCACGTACTAAGATGTGGGGAGGGACCCTACTGGAAAACGTAACGCAGGCTATTGCCCGGGACGTGATAGTAGATATTATGCAACGCGTACGTGCGCGCATTGACGTGCAGTGCATTGGGTCGGTGCACGACGAAGTGTGGTACATAAGCCGTAAAGGCGAAAATACTCTGGACGTCTTGTTGGAGGAAATGGCGCGTCCGATAAGTTGGGCCCCGGGACTTGTGACAAAAGGGGATGGATTCACAGATTTCAGATACATAAAGTAGATGAGTGTTTACGACATTGCGTTTGGGGTCAAACGATCACAGACGACAACAAAACAGTATCGTCTCGAATGGGAGGAGATCGTTCAGCGTCTAAAGAACGTAACGAGGACCGACGAGACGATGGCACAATACGCCCAAATGAGCAAATCGCAAAAGGTCGACGTCAAAGACGTTGGCTTTTTCATCGGAGGCTTGTGCGTGAAGAGAAAAGTTACGTATCGTCAGTTGCTCGTCATTGACATCGACGAGGCAGCGGAGGGTACGCTAAAAGCACTACGAGACTGGCTTGCGGGTAAGTCGTACGTTATACATAGTACGCACAGTTCCACGCCGGATGACCCGAGATACCGGGTCGTCGTTCCGTTGAATCGTATTGTGCTCGCTGACGAGTACGGAGCGATTATGCGTGTATTGCACGACAAGTTCAAACTCCCTCTCGACGTCTCGACGTTTGACTTCAATCGTATCATGTTCCTCCCGTCTATCCCGAAGGACGCAGAGTATTTTTTCGAGTACGAGACCGGGGAGGAACTCGACGTAACCCCGCTGTTGGAGCAGCTCGACAACTGGCAGGACCTGTCCGACGTACCTGTACCGGAGAAGGTACGGGTGCAGGACCCGAAGTACAAAGGTGGTTTGGTAGGTGCGTTCTGCGCGAAGGTCTCGATCCGAGAAGCAATCGAAACGTACTTACAGGACGTATGGAGAAAAGAGAGAAACGGAAGGTACACGCTTATAGGCGCTACGACCGTAGGAGGCGGTGTGATATACGAGGACAAATATCTTTATTCGAATCACTCCTCCGACCCGTACCTCGGTCGGTGTCATAACGCGTATGACGCCGTACGTTTATATAAATTCGGCGAGGGTAAGCAGGGCGAGGCGGCTATGGCGTCGTTGTGTGAAAGCCTCGGCATACGTGCGGATAGCGGAAAGGTTCACCGTCTTACCATCGACGGGATGGACGACGAGGAGGCTAAAGCCATACTCAACGAACGTTTGGAGGTGGACAGCAAAGGAAACCTCGAAAAGACTCTCAAAAACGCACAGTTGATCTTGAAGTATGACCCGGAGCTGCGGGACATCTTTGCGTACGATCTGTTCAGCGAAATGCCCGTATTGAAGCGTACGCCGTCGTGGCGCACCTTTGATATTCGGACGGAGAACGAGGACTGCCGAAACATCCAAACGTACGACGAAATGACCGACACGGACGAAAGCTACCTACGACTCTATTTCGAGGATAAGTACGGCTTTGACGCACGTGCGGTCCTCACGGACGCCCTTAACATCGTAGAGCACGAGAACGCGTTCCATCCTGTACGTGACTATCTCAACTCTCTCAAATGGGACGGGGTGAAGCGTCTCGAAACGATCTTCATAGATTGTTTCGGGGTACCAAATACGCTATACACGCGCGAGGTGGGAAAGAAGTTTTTCACAGGTGCGGTTCGACGTGTGTTCATACCTGCCTCGAAGATGGACTACATACCTGTTCTCGTTTCGGAGGAGGGTTTCGGTAAATCGAAGTTTATCCGACGTATGGCCAAACTTTGGGGGTCCGATACTTTCTATACGTTCAACGGTAGCAAGGAGGCTTACGAGCAGTTACGGGGTGTGTGGATCATGGAGATCCCCGAGTTGAACGGAGTGCAGAGCAAAAGCACGAACAGCCGAAAAGCGTTCGTCACCAAAGGGGAGGACCGATATCGTGCGGCTTACCTTAAATACACAAAGACGTACAAACGTCAGTGCGTATTTATCGCCTCGTCGAACGACGTGGTGTTCCTCGACGACCCGTCGGAGGATGGCCGACGTTGGTGGGGTATGATCTGCAACAAGGAGCGCGTAAAGATAGACGTTCATTCGGAAGCGTTTCTCGATCTTGTAGACCAGTACTGGGCCGAAGCGGTTCATTACTATTTGCAAGGTGTGCTACCCGTATTGTCGGATGCCGCTGAGGCGGAGGCCCGTCAGTTTAGAACGGTCCACAAAGCGGAGGATTCCGAGCTCGGAGCGTTGATCGACTATCTTAATATGCCTGTTCCTGTTGATTGGTATAAGATGAGTACGTTCGAGCACAAGCAATACTGGTTGAACTCACGAGACGTGTGGTCGGGAACTCCTCGTCAATACGTATGTACTACTGAAGTGGCGCGGGAGTTCTATGAATACGAACGTAAAGATATGACCCCGACGATAGGCCGAAAGGTGGCTGACGCGATACGTAGGACGCAGCTTTTTGACCAAACAGCAGCTAACCGACGATTCGGTGAGTACGGATCGTGTGTAGCTTGGATACGTAGAAGGGTACCAAAGGAATTAAAAAATACTATTGATGACTACGACGGATTTGATACTAAAGGAGAGCCGGAAATTTGGACTTGACGACAAGGCCATAACGCGTTTAGCGCCATACTCCGGCTTGAGGTTATTCTCTTGGGCGCTTAAACGCATAGTGAGAACCAACGACAAGGACGAGACTATTACAAGTCAGCTCGAAACAGTAAGACTTTTACTAACGGAGAAGGTCCCATCGCACGTAATAAAATACGCCTATTATAGGTTGCCGGAAGCAAAGATACACAAATCATCCGAGGAGGTGATACACGTTTTGTCGGAGAACTTCGGGTCCCGGGATTTTTGGGTCTCGGTATATCCGTGTACGGAGAGAGGGTGCATACGTCTCGCCGTAGAGTGCCTGTTGCTGCAAGGTGGGTCCCCGTCTTGCATATCCGAAAAACTCAAAGTTGCGGAGAGGACGGTGTATAATTTACGTACGAAAGTTGTTCGTAGGGAGCTGGATTTAAAATCGAAACCTAATGATACTCAACATATCCGGGAAAGCGTATGATAGCTTTTCGGCCGTTCAACGTCTCGCGACGAACGGGAAACGAGTAGTAGATAAGCGCGTTTCGACTATCGAAGAGTTTTACGAAACGTACGACCCGATAGCTGAAAACTGCGAGGCTATCATAGTAGATGAAACGGATGTTGTGTTTAACAACGACGTAGTTAATGCTGCGATGTGCCCCGTAGTTACTCTACGCGTAGAGATTGATTGCGAGAAACACACCCATAAATTTTTATTGTATGAGTAACAAAAAAGTTGATAACTGGGTCGCTAAAGTGAAAGCGGAAAAAGACTACAAAATCACAAAGACCCTTCGACGTAGGCAAAACTACATAGAAAAACCCGTGTCCGAGACTACCGTAGCACGTAGACTTCGAGAGGTTGTGAAAGAAGCCGGGGGTATGATCCTCAAAATGCACCCCCTTACAAATAAGGGGGTTCCCGACTACCTCGTACACGTAGCGGGCCGAACCTTTTACGTGGAGACAAAAACCACAGGCGAGGAATGTTCCGCGGCACAGGTAGCCATGCAGGCAGAGCTTAAAAAACACGGGATCGAGACGTACGTACTCGACTCTCGGTTGATTAATTTTTACGATTTGTACGCGCAGTCGTATAAAACGTACGAAATGAACGAGAACTCAAAGTTTTACCGTAAAAAATAAAAGCTATGAATGAATTTGAAATGAACAAAATGCTGGCTACTGTTGAGATTGTGGCCATTAACGTAAAAGGTCGCCACTGGCTCGTTGCCGGATCGGGATTCGATTCGGCCCATACCTTGTTGGATAAGGTGTGGAAAACACTTCTCGATGGGGCTGATCGGATCGCCGAAACTGTTCGTGTATTGGGAAAGGTCCCCGAGTGGGATTCGGAGATTTGGGCTAAGACGTCATACGTTCAGTTGGATAAGTCTATAACGTCTCGGGAGTCACAGAATAACGTAGATGAGTTTCTGCGTACTACACGAGACGAGCTCAATAAGGTCATTGCTATCATACATACCCGCATCGAAGGCAAGGACGTAGATCCTACGTTCGAAAGTGACCTTACGGCCTTCACGTCTGAACTTCGTCATCACATCCTGTTCCTCGACGGGGCAATTATGGATTGGGCGTATGCAGAGTAAAGAACAGCACGTAAAAGGACTTGACGAGTATCAAACCCGAGCCATGAGCACGAGGTTGGACTCGTGTGACAACGTTACGTATATGGCCTTTGGCCTCGTGGCCGAGGTAGGAGAGCTCGCCGACAAGATCGCAAAGTGGAAGCGTAAGAAGGAAGCATACGTAACGGACGATCTACTCGTATTTGATACTTTCCATATCGACGAAGCGGAAAGTAAACGTGCGAGCCTTATGGGCGAACTTGGTGACGTTTTGTGGTTCGTGGCAGGTATCGCGGATCATTTTGGCTACTCGTTGAGCAAGGTCGCCGAAATGAACTTGGAGAAACTCGCTGGCCGTAAGTCGAAAGGTACAATCGTAACGCACGAGGATCATTGATTTGCTTTGTAGACGACTGCCCGTTCTGCGTGTGTAACGTCTGCGTAAAAGGAGGATGTTATGTTTCAATTACGAGACTATCAAAAACGCATGGTCGCCGAGGAGGTTCAACGAAAGAACCTCCTCGTAGTGGCCCCGATGGGCGCAGGTAAGACGATCTCTACGCTGACCGCGCTCGCCGCTCTTATAATCGACCAACGAGAGTGCGTAGAAAACGTACTAATAATCGCACCGAAACGTGTGGCACAGAGCGTGTGGGCGCGGGAAGCGGTGGAGAACGAAACTGGTCTGAACGTTAGGTATTGCGAGAGAGCTTTGGACGTAAAGCTGTTCCTTCTCGAACCTGCTACACACCACATAGCTGTATGTAGCGTGACGCGGATAGAGGAGATACCGCACGGCTGTTGGGATTGCGTAGTTATCGACGAAAGTACGATGATGAAAAACCATAAGTCGAAGCGTTCAAAAGAAGCCCGACGTATATGCGATAAGGTGCCCCGGCGTATCGAACTGACTGGCACGCCGATTCACAACGGATATGAAGGTTTGTGGCACCAGTTGTTCCTGCTCGACGGGGGTAAGGCTGTCGGCCGCACGCTCGGAGAGTTCCGGTCTCGGTATATGCGTGAAAAGTACAGGGTCAACGGCGTCGTTACGATTTTTGAGATCGACCCGGCGAAGATACCGCAGCTCATGCGTGACATTAAATCGGTGGTATACGTAGTCGATGCGGACGTAAAGCTACCCGACTGTCTGTATAAAGACGTGACGATCGACTTGCCGAAGAGCGTCAAAGAAAAATATGACAGCTTCGAAGAGTCGTACGTCATGACGTACAGAGAGGAGACAGGTAAAGATGCGTACAGCGGCGAAGCGAAAACTCTGCTCGCCTTCTCACGTACCTCTCTCGGTATGAAGTTGCGACAGTTCGCCTCGGGGTTTGTCTACACAGACGACGAACACAAAACGTACGTGACGGCGCACAGGGAGAAAATCGAGGCGCTGAAGGAGCTCGTGGAGGGCTTCGACGGGGGCGTCCTGGTGGCCTATCAATTTAAGAGCGAGTACGAGGAGTTGAAAAAAGCCTTTCCGAAGGCCCAGCGGATTGAAACCGACGAGGACGTCGTATCGTGGAACGAGGGTCGTATGCCGATGGCTCTTGTTCACCCTGCGAGCGTAGGGCACGGCCTTAATCTCCAGTTTGGTGGCCACGTACTCGTGTGGTTTAGCTTAACGTACGACGCCGAGCTGTACGCCCAGCTGAACAAACGTCTCCACCGTAGCGGGCAGACCTCTACGGTTAGTATTATACATTTGATCGCGAGAGGTACGATAGACGAGCGTGTTCTGTCGATACTTCGGAAAAAAGAGAATTATGCAAAAGATTTTGTAAAATGAAGACATTTCACGTAACTGATAGCGTATATCAGTCGTTAGCACGCCTTTTTATAGAGGGTGCGGCTTGGTACGACGGGTCGATAGATGCCGTCGTAGAGTTGGAAGACGGGGACGTAAATATTTTTATGTCTCTGTCAGCGTTCATATCTTTTGAAAGCCACGTTTGCCCCGACACTACTAACTATCTGATAAAACGTGTGGTGGTAAGACAATTCGAATTTGAGACATACAGTAAAGATGACTACCCGTATGAGATCGAAACGGATTTCGAGATAGAAAAGCTCGTTGAAGCGTTTGATGGCATGTGGGTATAAAAGAAAAGACGTACGAATCAACTCGTACGTCTTTTCTTTTATCCGATTCCTTGACCGGGAAGCGGGAACGTTTGGAAGAAGTCAAGTTTTCTCGCCTCTACCACCGTATTGGGCCACCCGGTGGTAAACCTCACAGTTATGGCGTACTGGGAGTTCGAAGGAGCGGAGAACGCTCCGTAGTTAGCTACGCCAGTAGGACTGCTAAGTCGTACTGCTATAGCTTGGTTCGTTGTATTCCTTGCGATGATGTGTACCACCCCCGGTATTGACGGCCCGAACGTTATATTCGTCTGCGTGGGCTGCAACATCACGATGAACAGACCCGTAACGTTGATGCGACAATTACCGATGTATACGGTAACTCCCGAACGTACAAACGGAGCGGCGCTGCACTTAACGGGTGTAACGCTACTGTCGGCTATCTTTTCGGTCGTTACGCAGGAGAGGTCCAGTTTATCCTCGTCAATACACCCCTCAACTATTTGAGAATTACCTACGGCTTGATTCGCAATTTTATCCATCGTAACGGCTGCATCGTCAATCTTATCCGTGGTTACGGACATATTTACGAGTTTTTCCGTGTTAATAGTGCCGTTCTCAATAGCGCTACCGTTCACGTTAGGGACGTACCTGTATTGAGAGAGTGTGTTCTCCGTTACGTTCGAAATGATGAGTACAGCTCCGTCATTAACTTTGCTGTTTCGGATAACGTTGTTGAAGTCAAACGGCTGAACGAGCCCCGTGCTCAAAGTTCTGTCACCACCGTCAATTGTCGCAACGTACATATCGTGGTCCTCGGAGAACCCGCCATTATCGTCGGTCTCCCCCTCGTAGTAGTACAGCTTACCCTTGTAAGCAATCACCCCGGGGGAAAGTTCACCCCCGATTACGTGCAGACCGCTTACGATCTTGATAGGCGTGGCGCTATTAAGCGTCTCCGACGCGAGAGCCTCGGTGAGACCATCCCATACGTTTTGCAAATCCGAAAGTCTGAACGGTCTTTTGAGGCCCGGATTTGCTGAATTGATTGTCTTAATTCCGGACATTACTGAATGTAGTTTACGTGTGATGCGATATAAAAAGGTATGAGTAGCGATACGTACCCTTCCACTTCCGTCTGCGAGGCCCCGTTGAGAGTTATGTTTATGATCCCAGCGTTATCGACGGGGTTGTAAGGTATAACAGGTGTGTCGGACGTGCCGTCGTACGAGAACTCGGGTACTTCGTCTGTACCATCGTACTGAACGCTGTAATCCGAGTATTCGGGTATGATCTCAACGGTCACACCTGTTATTTTTTCGAGAAGCCGGACGATCTGATCTTGGCTATCCGTGCATTCGGCGATAGCCAAAGCAATCAATCTCGCCTTGCGGAACGTTCGAGATATGAACGGAAGGCAAAGGCAAAAGATAAATTTGAACAGTACGGACGTCTCTCCGTCTTTTCGTAGAGAGAACTCGCGGAGGTATAAAGCCACGAGTTTCGGCATGTCTATGTATTTAAACATTACTGCAACGTTTTAATCATATTCACCGTTATCTCCGTCCCGAACGTAAACGCCCCGTTGGTCAGCTTGAACAGACCTTCCGACGGGAAAATCTGCTTCGTAGAGCCGTCCAGTTGCTGTTCCGTGGCCATGAGAGACGAGCTGAAGCCGATAGCCAAAACGTCTGACTGTTTCTGTATCACGTCCGAGATTTCGGACATAGATACGGTATTTGTGGGTCGCAGTACAGACTCATTCGCCTTTAGGTTAGCGTTAATCTCCGAGGCTACGGTAGACGCGTCAGATCCGGATCGTACGTAGATCTTTATACCGGGGTCTGTGATATTCGCTACTTGAAGAGAGGCGATATTAAGGTTCAAACCCAGCGGCTGAAATGCTTGAAAGTACGTTCTAAACGAGGCCAACTCATCGGACGTTAACGTAGTAAGGTGCCCGTCGGTGCCTATCTTGTTTACAAGAAGCGTGAACAACGGGTAATCACCAACTATATACGCTTGCTTCACGATTTGGTTCTCCTCGTTTACCACCTCGTAGTACCCACCTTGATTTACAGGGTCGTACACCAAATTGTCTCCGAGTTGAAACGCAACGGCTTTACGACGGTAGTATTCTACCGTCGTAATTTTTTGCGACGCGAGGGCTGCGTTTATAGCGGCCAGCGTATTCTCTCTTTCGATCTTTTCCGTATCGGCGAACGTGCCTACCACGTCGATGATTTTGGCTTCGATCGAACCGTTGCTTTTAGCAAAGGATGGCAGCAGTTCTTGTAACGCCGCCATAATAGTAGACACGGCTCCCATACTACAAATGAATAGCGAGTTTTCTGTTACCTATGCTGTTCTCTTTACACGAAACGTGTACCCAGCTGTACCCTTTTTCGTCGATTACTTGATCGTAATCAAACGCACCGTAAGCGATCATTTCAAATAGCTTACGGTTTCCTTCCACACTACCCGTAGTAATGTCGGCCGCCTCCCCCCGAAGATGCTGCGAGTTCGCTACACCACCAACCGCAGCGTTAAGCGCCTTACACCTGTACCCGCTGTTTACAGTTATAGGTTTGCCCCACGCTCGTCTGATGGGGTCGAGGCAGTGGTCCATTAAGTACTTTAAACGTTTCGTTTCCTCCGGCCCGGGGGTATTATCTATCCCCCGGGACTTCGCTGTGTTGGAATGCGTCAGTTCGTCCAACGTAAAAAATTCGGCCATACTATCGGAAGATTAAAAAGTGGCACAACCCTCCGAGGACGGTACCGATGCCGTTGCAAAGAACGTCGATCCAGTCCCACGCCGTGATGCTCTTTGCATACTGAACGTCTTTCACCTCCGTGGCGAACATAGCTCCTACTCCGGCCTGCCAACCGAAAGCGAGGGAAAGAATGAAACAACCGAGGATGTGAAGCCATCGGTTAGAAGCCAGAAACCAGTTAATAATTTTTTCCATACGTTTAGTCTATTAAGTTAGACAATGTTTCAAGATACGTTTCACCATCCGTTATCGCTTTTTGAAGCATGAACAGATTGGTAGAATATGGTGCTTTCGCCTGCCCGAGCGTGTCGTAGATAGGTACAGACAGATCGAGGGTCATGCCTTGAAGGTCGGGTGTCCACGTCTGACCTATGTCGGGTACGTCTTGCCACATTTCGGGCATAGTATCGAAACCTACCCGCTCTCCGACGGGGAGTTGTTCAACTACGGCAGGAAGTCCCGTCAGAGAGCCGGATAGGTTAAAAGCTACGTCTACGACGCTCGTATTTTGTTTAATCGTTACCATAGTCACCGTAGAATGTTAACGTTCCGTTAGACACCTTTACTTCAACGTTAGATGCGCCGTCCTTGATAGCCATAGACTGCGCGTCAGATAGTACAGGTTGAACCCTGTTGTAAGGTACGTTTACGAGCCTTGCTCCTATCTGCGCACCAAAGTACAGATACGTCAGTCGGCACACCTGCGATAGAGATATCAAAGCGACGCATTGATTGTCTATCGTAGCGGTTTCAAACTGCCCGGAGTTTCCTATAACTACGTCTCCTACGTCAAAGTCGTATTTAATACCTATCATTGTTTTATCTTTTCGTTAGCGTAATCGTCATCGGAAAACGATGATATGTTAGCTTTAATAAACGTTGGCGTAGACGTGGTTCCACCCGGGGCCGGGTGTGTGTGCGTAGCAATGTTGTTCTGAAGCGTATCGAGCTCAGATTTCAGTTTATTTAACCGTTCCGTGAGCTTGCTTATCGCTACAAGTGCCCCGAGCGACCCGCCGTTGAACTGTATGAGGTCAGACGTTACGTCTATCGACGACTCACCGAGTGATAGGGAGATCGAATCTTTTGATTCGTCGTCCGGGTCTACTTGAAGAGTAGCCGATACAGATCCACGTTTGAACGACACTTTGTCAACGCTCTCAAACCACAAAAATTGAGGGTTGTTGTCGTCTCCATTCGGGTTGGCTATCACCGCCACGCTCCCGACGGTAGGCACGATCGTAACGTTAGCCGTACCTATGTTGAAAAGTGACAAGGGCACTTGTATGGGTGCGTCACCTTCAAATATGGTAACGTTGGCAGCATTGTTCTCCTCATCGACACTCTCGATCGTAACGGTTTTGAGAACGAAACGGCGAAGCATACGTGCAAGTTCCGATCCGAACTCCTCTCCTGCCGCCTCTGCGATTGATCCTCGTTTCATAGCATATAAATTTGGTCGGTAACTTCGAGCGTTTGGAAATAGCCGCTGTCGTTAGCCGTCAAGTTATACCCCAAAACGTAATACGTTCCGGATAACTCCGGGAAGAGAGAATCGTGGTACACGATCGAGTCGAGGATATTCACTTTAGGGTACAACAACAGGGTTAGTCGACCTTTGTTTCGGAACCCTTTTTGGTGCTGCAAAGCACGTTCCGCGAAGCTCTCGATGCCTTCTTTTGACTGGAGGTTACACCACGCTCGTACGGGCTCCCCGTACTTTTTGTCAAACTGCGTACGTTGGTCGGTAGTACGAGAGTTTTTGATGCCCGCCGTATACGTATACCGCTCACCGTTTTCGAGCAACCCGCTAACCACTACGTTGTAGTCTACAAATCTTCCGTCAATCGGAACGATGTCTCGGCCTACTACGTTGTATCTCGTATCGAGTTCCGTCACGGGGATTCTGTCTTTGTCGTCCACGCCCGCACCTATGAACACGCCACCATCTTCTGTTACCCCGGCCCACATCATGAAGTACTGCATTAAGTACTGCATAATCTCGTACGGGGATCGGCCCACCGCAAACTTCACCGCTGGGATAGGGGTCGTTGTAGCCTGCACAACCTTATCGTTCGGTTCGCAGTACAAAGTAGGTACGTCGGATGACAGCCCCATTACCTCTCTCTCCTTCTTAAACGCTTCCGTAGCAACAGGTATGCAGTCATTCACCATTTGTTGAAGCGTTACGTTACCGTTCCACCCCTTCTGCATAGAGCCGAATCGAAGCATAAACGTGAAGTCCCGAAGGTACAACACGGTGGGGAAACCCTCTCCGACGTGCTCAATAAACCCACGGAACACTCGTATTTTCTCCATTCCGTCGTACCACATAAACACCTCTACGAGGGCCGTGGGTTTAATGACGTTAGCTTTGAAAACGCTCCTCACACGGTTTCTTGCCTCCCCGGACTGAACGACGCCGAGCGCGTAAAGCGGAAGAACGAGCGTAGCGGAGTCTCCGAAGGTACGACTGTTCGATTGCAGTTTGAAGCTCTCGAATTGACCTACGTTTTCCCCCTCTATGACAACCTCGTTTCTGCATATAACCATGTTTGCGTTCATACTAACCTTCTATTTGTGTTCGGTTTCCAGCGTCCGCGTCGATTTCTCGTAAATTGAAAGTCAGTACATTTTCGCCGTACTTGACCTCGGTTAGCGAGAACTCAAACGTAAAGGTGCCCATACCTACCTTTGGGGTAAACTTGTATTCGGATATAAATACGTAGTCTACGCCAAAAGTTTCATTAATCATTTTGTTTCGAATGCGCAATACTGCGTCATCATCGTAGAACTCTCGTAGGAACTGCGCTAACTCTACCACCTTTGCCGAAACCGAGTCTACAACCGCATTGGACACCCCTTCTATCGAAAACTCACCCGATTCGGTGGTTTTCATTATCTGAAGGTTAGGCTGGTTGTTCCTCAACGTAAGTCGTAACGTGCAGTCGATAGTCTTGGCCTCTTTTCGTGTTTGCTGTATGATGTCTACGCCGTCTACGAGCGACGAAACGTTGAGTCGTTTTTTCGCCCGAAGTGAAAACGTCTGCGAGAGAGGCATAAAATAGTCACCTATTTGGAGAGACCATAGTTTAGAGTAGTCGTACCTGTCTATGTCCCCCGTCGAGGCAAATACGTTATTAGTATCACCGCTGCGTGTTTTCGCCCAGTCCGGCTTACTAATCAACGGGTCATCGTTGGTTTTTGCTGGCCGAAGCATACCTATACCGAGCCATGCCTCGGCCAGCGTAACAACGATGGGGCTCGTTACGTTTTTATATGTGGTGCTTGCGCTCATATTAGTACCAACGTGAGTTCATTGTATTAGTAGCGCCGAGCAGAGCTTTTTGAATAGCCGCCGACACCAACGTATTAATGTTTTGCGAAACGTCGTCCACAACTTCCTGCGGATCGTCTGTTGTGATGGTCGAGTTCCACTCTACCAACTTGTCGTTGAAGTTGATAACAAGCGAACGTCTGTCACGACTGAACCCTCGTAAATCGTCCTCCGTCCCTGTACCACCCGACGCTCCTCCGGCGCCTCCGTAGTTTGGTAGCTTCGGAGACTTCATATAGTCGTTCAAAGCGTCTTTATACCACTCGAGCATCATCATGTTAGGTACGCTTGACAGGTACGCAGCAAAATTCGGTGTCGACCCTACATACGATCCGGCTCCGTTAGGCATGAAGTAGTTACGCTTTTCGGCCTCTGACAGTTTGTTGAAAAAGCCGTAGCGTAAGTTTCTATTCTGTGTGAGGTTATACAGCTTCGTGTCCCCGGACAAGTCCCAACTCTCGTACGCAGCGGGGAAGTCGAAACGCACGGCCCCGAGCTTCTCCGGATCCCTCGACCATCTACTTACCAAAGGTAAAAAGAACGTCTCAAATTCTTTACGTTGCACAGCCGGGTCGTTACTTCGAGCGGCTCCGCTCCCTACGAACATACTAAAGGCATCCTCCATGTATCTGTTGGCTACCTCACGTATTGTCTGCTGCCTCTGCGTTCTACCCACGTACTGCTCCCGCAAATCGCCTATGTCTATTCCAAATGTGTCATAAAGTTTGCCCCCGAATTTCGACAGCATACCTACGATTATGTCAGAGTTACTTGATATGTAATCAAACAGGTAGGTTAATGCGTTTACGGAGTTCATGAACCCCGTATCGGAAGTTAATGACGTTATTAGTTTAGACAGAGCGTCACCAAACGTGTTAAGTATGTCCGCCGCGTTACCTGCTACGGTGAGCCAACTTGGATTTTCTGCAAGTTTCGCGTAGAAGTCCTGCTGTGCAACCGTTACAACACCCCGAGCCTGCATGATCGGACTCGACGCGTTCTCCACGTCGTAGCGAGTAAGTACGGACAGCAGGTTACTTTGATCCTTGAGGTACGTGTTTTTGTCTACGCCAGTTATGCCCTTACGCTCCATTTCGTCGATAGCGTATCGTCCGAGGATCGGGGCTTGGTTAAGGAGCTCTCGAATATCTCGAATATTCGGGTTGCTCT
>ULVB01013638.1_pt1 | contig 23088 bp, 17 predicted proteins | sample 1959071 | NCBI WGS metagenome assembly ULVB01 (sample SAMEA4835776, study PRJEB28245) | human gut metagenome | biome: gut microbiome; material: fecal sample | place: Denmark | collected 2008 | reverse complement strand
AAGACAGTGAAGGACTTTTTCCAGGGATTGTTAGCAGAGCGTCTGCACCTGCTGCGTGTATCTGCTCCCTTATTTGTGGATCCTACATCCGGACTGAACGATAATCTGAACGGTGTGGAGCGTCCCGTGAATTTCCATATTGCAGCACAGGGAGACCGTGAAGCAGAGATCGTACAGTCTCTGGCCAAATGGAAGCGTTATGCCTTGCAGAAATACGGTTTTCAGCCCGGCGAAGGTCTCTACACCGATATGAGTGCCATCCGTCAGGATGAGGAGACCGACAACATCCATTCCATCTATGTGGATCAGTGGGACTGGGAAAAGATCATCACGAAGGAAGAGCGGAATCTGGAGACTCTGAAAGAGACCGTCCGCACCGTATACAAGGTTCTTCGCAAGACCGAGAAGTATATGTCCATCCATTACGACTACATCGAAGAAATCCTTCCTCATGACATCTTCTTTGTAACTACCAGTGAGCTGGCAGAGATGTTCCCCGACTACTCCCCGAAGGAGCGGGAATACTACATTGCCAAGGCAAAAGGCGCTGTCTGCATCATGCAGATCGGTGAGACCTTAGAGAATGGCAAGCCTCACGATGGCCGTGCACCGGACTACGATGACTGGTCGCTGAATGCCGATATCGTGGTATATTATCCGGTTCTGGACATTGCTCTGGAGCTGTCCAGCATGGGTATCCGTGTAGACAAGAAGGCTCTGTTAGACCAGCTACAGAAGGCTGGCTGCCCCGAGCGTGCCGAACTTCCTTACCACAAGGCAGTCATTAACGGTGAGCTTCCTCTTACCATCGGCGGTGGTATCGGTCAGTCCCGTATCTGTATGTTCTTCTTAAGAAAAGCTCATATCGGCGAAGTACAGTGTTCCCTGTGGTCCGATGAAGTGATGGAGACTGCAAAAGAGAACGGCTTACAGTTGTTATAAGACATTTCCATTCAGACTTCAAAATCCCCGGAAGATGAAAATCTCCCGGGGATCTGTTTTCTGTTTTTATTCAAAAATCACAAATTTCTCATTTTCAAAGGTTTTCTCGTATCCATATGCATCCATGAACTCACCGATCAACAAAAGCTTGGCATTATCCACGATGAGACTCCGTTCTCTTTCCGTGGGCTGTAATGCTTCCAGGGCATCCTCTCCCGCTTCCAGATACACAGCATATTTTTTCTCTAACAGTATCACCGGACGGTAAGTCGCATCCGCGTCCATCCGCTCCTGCATCTTATGCATATCCTCTTCCAGCTGTGCGATCTGATAGGAATCCAGATCCGGCCAGGGATTGAACGCTGCAGGCATCTGTAAATAATAAGACAGCGCCGGGATCTGTCCGTAGATCAGTACATCTCTTCCGGCAAGTCCCCGTTCATTCACATACTCTGAGATCCCCTGCATCCATCCGGCCCGTTCCTCGCTCATCCACACACCTTTTAATGTCTCATTATTCGTCACCTGCGCATCGATATCCTGTATGCCGGTACCTTCGGCAAATGCAAAGTTTCTGCCGAACAGTCCTACCTGGACAAAGAACAACAGAAAGAAACCGCCCAAGAGACATTTTACCGGCATAGCAGATATGGTGATCCGCTTCCACCGAAAGCTGCCAACATATTTGCAGAACCTGTAGAACTGCCAGTACATATAGGGCAATGCCAGAAACAGATTGTTCATGCTGGGGTATAGCTTGTTGTTACTGCCCAGGGAAGTGATCCATACGATCAGGAAGATCAGTCCGCTGATCAGCTTTTCTTCCCTCGGCGCGGAGGGCGTAAAGATCCGCCACAGGGTCACCAGCAGAGTCAATGTCAAAAACGTCACTCCGGGCCAGATAATGGCACCGTAATTCGTATATTCTCTGGCACAGAAGCCCTGGCGGTACAGCCAGAACACCATCACAGCCGCCAGTGCGATACTTCCCGCCCATTCCAGGATCCGCAGAACCTTTGTTACTGTATCTTTTCTCACGTAGGAGCCGATGAGTTCCAATACTCCCACAGCGACAATCCCCACTACAAGGAACACGCACATCCGGATCTCCCAGTACAGATTCTGAAAATACCAGTCGAACATGCCCATGATCATGGATGCAGCCGTATAGTCCGTTGCCACCTCCGTCATGGAAAACAGTCGCAGAATGCCCTTCACATATTCATCCATGCCGTAGCGGATCTGGATATAACCGAATAATACCAGCAGTGCCGTCAGATACCCTGCCAGACACATGCCGGTATCCTGTAATAATTTCTTACGGAGTTTCACCCCCGCTGCCTTTTTCCGCGCTTTTATTTTTTCCGCAGTTTCTGTCGTCTCCCCAGCCTGACCGAGACTCTTTCCAATCTCTTTACGCGCTTCCAGCCAGCAGATGATTCCATAAGCCCACACGCCCATGATCATGGCCGCCTCCGGCAGATTGGAGAATCGGGACAGCACATTACAGCCCAGCGCTACTCCGGCGGCAAACAGCCACCCCTTTTCCCCCCGGGCAAGGCCCAGATACAGACAGACCACCGATACCAGATAGAACACGTAGGTCACATAATTGTAAAAAGAGCCCGTGGGGCACCAGCAGAAGCTCACCGCCGTAAATTCTCCCAGGAATACCAGAAATGCCGGGATCTTCAACACTTTCACACAGAAATAATACCCCAGAGCGGCCAGGAAACTGATGCTCAAGCCGGTATAAAAGTTCATGCCGATCAAAGTCCCGGCCCCGGGCAGCAAACTGAAAAAATGTCCGATGGCTGTGGTCAGATAGGTGGAAAACAGCCACATGGGATCCATATGCTGCGTCCCCATATATTCAAAGTTCGCATAGCCGTAACCGGTATCCCACAGATCCAGTCCCCAGGCAATATGCCGCAGAGGATACAGCACCAGGATTGCCACGAATACAAATTCCCAGAGACGTCTCTGACTGTCAATACCCGCTTTTTTATTTTTTATTATCTCTATCACTCCATTACCTCTCTTTTGAACATAGTATCTACGTCCCGTATTTTCTCTGTCAGACTGCGATAGGAACGGATATGCAGGAATATCTTATGCAGTCCGTCGCAGATAGCTTTCCGCACAAAATCCACCAGAATTCCCAGTACAAATACTACCACAACAACAAGTACCGTCCACAACAGCAACGGCAGTACACCGTCGATTTGCTCCACACCAAGCCACTTCTGCCAGGCATAGCGCACACCCAGATTTTCATGCAGCAGATACACTCCCAGCGTATAGGGCGCGATCCTCACCGCCACACTGCCGATCTTTCCCTGTATGCTGCTGTCCAAAAACAGGCAGAACAGCCCCAGTGAAGCCAGAAACGGGAAAATATGGTTATACTCATACGGAATCTTCAGGATCAGCTCCAGACTGCCTGTTTTCAAATAAAACAGGTGCAAAAGCATGGCTTCTCCAAAGGTTCCGAAGATACCGATCAGATACAACAATAATGCCCGGGATTTTTTCTGTAAAAACGGGATTCCAAATCGGCGCAGGTAAGCCGCCGCGCAGAATACACACAGATACCAGAGACAATCATAGCCTTTACCGTCTTCTTCCAGCCGGAAGGGCAGCACAGATTTTAACAGGCAGAAGGTGACAAACAGCAGTACTAATGCCACCTGAAACTGCTGCTTCGTCATCCGCCGCAGTCCCATTCCCACAAAGGGGAGCAATAGATATAAGAAAAGATACGCTGTCAGGAACCAGTAATGTCCCATAGTCACCGGGAACAACAGGGTCAGATAATAGTGAGTGCTGACTTCCGCCGCGGGAACGATCCCCGTCACCGCCGCCAGCACACCGATTCCCACAGAATAAAGCCACAGCTGTACCCACAGCGAAAGCAGTCTGCTCAGTTTAAAGGAGCTTTCGCATAAAAAGTAGCCGCTGATCATCATGTAGACATTGACCGCCACGATGCAGAATGCTTCCAACAGCCATGCCACGGTATCCTGTGCGGACAGCGGAGCCGTCAGATCTGGCAGCAATCCTCCCTTGCCCAGATAGTGCAACACGACCACCATCATCATTGCCACACAGCGCAATACCTCCAGATTTGCCATACGTTCTTTTTTCTGCATAATGCTCCTGTTCCTTCCTGCCATTGATTCTACACCCATTCGGGTCAATAAGGCATAGCTCTCTTCCTTCAGGCAGGAACGAGTTATGGCCTTTGACTCTGTATCATTATATTACTTTGCGGCACGGGATGTAAAGGATAGAAATTGCTATACACTCCATAGAAAATATGTTATACTGATTACATCTTTTGACAAAGAAATTTTTAGGAAAAATACATATAGAGAGGTAATCTTATGAGCAAAAAAAGAGTTGTTGTATCTCTGGGACATGATGCCCTGGGCTATACCACTACCGAGCAGTGGGATGCGGTAAAAGTAACCGCAAAAGCACTGGCAGATCTGGTGGAGGCTGATTATCAGCTGACCATCACCCACAGTAACGGTCCTCAGGTCAGCATGATCCACAAGGCCATGACAGAGCTGCGTCGTGTTTACATCGATTATACCCCCGCACCTATGTGTGTCTGCTCCGCTATGAGTCAGGGTTATGTGGGCTACGATATCCAGAACTCTCTCCGGGCAGAGCTGCTGGACCGCGGTATCTCCAAGCCGGTCAGCACCATCCTCACCCAGGTAACCGTAGACCCTTATGACGAGGCTTTCTATGAGCCCACCAAGGTCATTGGCCGTTACATGTCCAAAGAGGACGCCGAGATCGAAGTGAAAAAGGGCAATTATGTCAAGGAAGATCCCGGTAAAGGCTTCCGTCGTGTCGTTGCTGCTCCCAAGCCCATCGACATCGTGGAGATCGAAGCCATCCGTGCTCTGGCAGCCGCAGATCAGGTCGTTATTGCCTGCGGTGGCGGCGGAATTCCCGTCATTGAGCAGAAGCATGCGCTGAAGGGTGCCTCCGCTGTGATTGAGAAGGATGCCATTGCAGGTAAGCTTGCTTCCGATTTAAGCTGTGATGAGCTGATCATCCTGACCAGTGTTCCCTGCGTTTATAAAAATTACAGCAAAGAGGATCAGACTGCATTGGAGACTCTCACCGTTGCGGAAGCCAAGACACTGATGGCAGAAGGTCAGTTCGAGGAAGGCACCATGCTTCCCAAGATCGAGGCAGCCATTGCTTATCTGGAGAAGGTTCCAGCAGGAAAGGTTCTGATCACTTCCATGGATCACGTCAAGGATGCCATCAGGGGCAAGGCCGGCACCGTGATCACCGCTTAATTTTATATCGTAAGCAGTTAAGGCAACACAAAAGGAGATATCCGCCACGGATACCTCCTTTTTACATGTCATGATTCTAATATCTCTGGGTTCTATATCTCTGATCTCTATGCCTCTTTTCCGGTCAGATGGTTCGACAGGATATTATACAATGTCTTCGGGTTGATGGGCTTGGACAGGTGATAGTTCATTCCGGCCTCCAGCGTCTTTTTCTTCTCCTCTTCAAAAGCATCCGCTGTCATGGCAATGATAGGTACCGTTTGCAATCTCCACCACACATCCGTCTTTTTCCAGGATCAGCTGGGCCACATAAATGTTGATCTCGCTATCTTCCACCAGTAAAATTCTGGCATCCATCAGATTCTCCATGATGTTTTCCTCGGAATGCTCCTCCACCTCGGCTTCTGCCAGCGGCACATACAGGTCTACGATAAATTCTGTACCCTTCCGCAGTTGACTCTTCACAGAGATCGTACCACCCATAATGTCAACAAGACTCTTCACGACTCCCTTTTACCTTTTGTGTGGATAGGGTAGAACTCCGGTGATTTCACTAAATCACGCACTTAACCGGTACTGGATACCGAAAAGAGCCGAAGGCAACTTCGCCATCTTTTCATGCCCAAATTGTAGAACATTGTGGTATTATGGGATAGAAAAATATTTGAAAAAAAATGTGAGATTTGAGTTCAAAAGTTGTGTATATAGGTGAAAGGGTAAATCTGAAAGTGAGGTGAACACTGATGGATGACGCAAAGATAGTCCAGTTATACTGGGATAGGAATGAGCAGGCAATCCCCGCAACAGCAGACAAGTATGGAAGATACTGCACTTCGATTGCCAATAACATATTGGGTAATAATGAAGATGCCGAGGAATGTGTGAACGATACATACTTGAACGCATGGAACTCCATGCCACCGCATAGACCGAGCATTCTATCTACATTCCTTGGGAAAATAGTCCGCAACTTATCGTTTAACCGATACAAGCATAACACTGCCGACAAACGAGGTGGTGGAGAGTTGCCTGTGGTTTTGGAGGAACTTTCAGACCTGGTATCTGGCAAGGATGATGTTGGGCAGGCATTTGACCAAAAGGAACTCACGAAAGCCATTAATACATTTCTGGATAGTCTTTCTCCAGAGAAAAGAAGTATTTTTATCAGCCGATATTGGTACACCAATAGCATTTCAGAAATTGCTGTCCGGCACGGCATGAATGATGGGGCAATATCAATGACCCTTAACCGCCTCCGCCTCAAACTACACAATTACCTTTTAGAAAGGGGCTTTGAACTATGACTAACGAAAAACTGTATGAGGTCCTCGGCGACATCAATGAGAAGCATGTCTACGAAGCAAGGGCATATCACAAAGCAAAAAAGTCCATCTGGGCAAAATGGGGAGTTATGGCTGCTTGCCTGTGTCTTATTGTGGCAGGAACAGTTGCGATGTTACACCAGCCAAAGTATGACACAATGACAGGTGATCCAATCAAAGATGCAGGCGAAGGAATCAGCGGAGGCTCAGAAATGGCCGGTTGTTATAGCATTGCAGTATTTCCAGATACTAAAAGCGAAGATTCCGTTGAAATGGCGGAAGTAATAACATTGTCGGAAACAGAGGTCAAGAACAACTCCCTATCCGTACATCTGCCACAGGCTTTGCCAGAAGGATTTCATTTCGGGCGAGGGAGCTTGTATACGACTGTGATGAAAGACGGAGCACAGTACAATATGCTCAGCGTGCAGTATATCACCGGTTACATACCAGAAAGTCAAGTCTTAGAGGATGGCGGCGAAGCAGTGCCCGATCCTGCCCTTGAGGGAGAGAGTTTCATTATCAGAGTAATGAATTATAAGCCAGATTCGCAGGCAGAGGCTTGCTTGCCAAACGAAGTAAAACAGTCGGAATTAGAAAAAAATCGCAGGGCGTATATAAAGGCCGGAAGTTGCTATGTATACGCTTTCCCTGAAGTGGCAGAATTAACGGCTGTTCTAAAGGCTATTCAGACGATTGAATAAGTCTCTACAAAAAACACAATAAACACTAATAGCAAAAAGAGGCTCCCTTCGTTATGGATGGGAGCCTCTTTTATGTCCCCTAATGAATAAATCCACATTAGCCTACCCTGATCTATGCTCCGGGAACACAAAAGGGAATTGGGAATCTCCCTATTTCCCAAGCCAAGAAATCGACTGTCCTTTTTCTATGCCCATTTTCCGTCAAAACGACTTGAGGTTTGGCGGATAGGCTTATATCAACACAAAAAGTAAAAGGGATCTTCACGATGGGTAGTCCCAGACCGGTTCCCTTGACCTTGTCTCCCATCTCGGAACGCTCCTGGGAGAACGGATCGTACAGGTGCGGCAGGAACTCCGGACTCATTCCGATACCGTTATCCCTCACACGAAACCGGATTCCCACCTTGTCATCCTTCGGTGGGATGGATTCGAACAGAAATTCGACAATTCCGCCTCTGGGGGTAAACTTCGCCGCATTGGACAGGAGATTGAAAAAGATCTGGTTGTAACGTAGTCTATCCACACGGATACAGTCTATATGGGTATTCATCTGGAATACAAAATTAATATCCCTGTTATCCATCAGCGGTTTAACGACCGTGTTAATGGAGTTCACGAATTCATCTTTGGTGTAGGTATCCTCTTTCAGCGTCAGTTCGCCGTTTTCAATTTTACTCATATCCAGAATATCATTGATCAGTCCCAACAGGAAATCACTGGAATTATCGATATTGTGCAGATATTCCCGGATCACCTGAATGTTGTCCTCTTCCTGCACCAGATGGGTCAGACCGATGATGGCATTCACAATGCTTACAATCAATACAAAATAAAAAGCATTATCCTGTGCATCATTGTGTTCCTTTCGCTGAGAATGCTCCTTGATCAACATGATCACGAAAACTGCCAGCGCAAAATGGTCGGTCTATACATGCCACATATTCTTTTTCCTGTGTTCTGAGGTGGACTACCCCGCGGCAGATCAGAACTCCTTATGTCATATATTAACGCAACTGTTCAGAAACACAAACAATTTTCTGCAATTTTTCAATCATTTCCAACTTTTTCTCATTTTGCCCGTCAAATCTGCCTCGTAATCGTTTAAGATTTTCGCAATTTCGAAATTTCGATCCCGTCCTTTGTATGTCATAATCTCTTTTTCCGCCCGGAAATACAGATCGATATCCACTTTCACCTTGTAGGGGTGATTTTTCCGCAACACCTGTACTTTCCGTACTTTCATCTGTACCTGTGCCAGTTTTTCCTGCAACAGGGGGATCACGCAGAAATACAGACGGTCATCCTCAAAAAAAAGGTGTCCCAGAGGATACTGTTTCTCCCGGCACACCAGAATACGATTCTCCTGAAATGCCAGCGGATAAATGGCATCTTCCGGTTGTAACGCGGTGAGCCTGCGGTAGGCAGGCTGCGTGGCATCCGCTCCCAAAGAGGTATGAAAATGATAAATTTTCCTGCCGGCTTCATCCGTCCGTTTCGGCTTTGCGATCTGATCAAGGATCTGCACCGGGTCGGTAAACTGGGCGGACAGATGATAGAACAGCCTTGACTGGATCTGAAAACGGTCTGCCTCTGTGTTCCATGCTCCTGTTGTCACAGTTGCCACAGATTCTGCCTTTTTGCGTGCCGCTCTCTCCTCTGTCTGCTCCAGCAGCTCCTTTGTCACATGGTGCAGACTGGTCACAAACAGAGTAAAATCCTCTGTCGCCGGATCCCACAGGTATCTTCCTCTGGCCACACGGTAATATAGCTTATCCGCAGGTCCTTCCACTTCCATGCTGTAACGCTGGTAGACGTTCCGCTTGCAGAAAGCTTTCTCATTGGTCCTGCCGGTCCATTCCGGATTCTTCGGCGGTCTGTCCTTCCAGGCACTCTGCGTTCCAGTGCCGGAGGCGGTACGCCTGCTACCTTTTCCTGTGGTTGCACCACTCTGGAAGATGCCGGTATGCTTTTTCAGATATTCATAGGCCTCATTGATCTCCTGTGCCCGGCGGATGCTGTCTAAAGCATTCTCCCCCACCTGCGCATCCGGGTGGAACTGCCCCATAAGACGCCTGTATTTTTTCTTGATCGCGGCCTTGTCATCCTCCGGGGTGATCCCCAGAGTGCGCCTTGCCTGCTGTAGGTTCATAGATACACCACACTTACTTCTTACTTCATTTCTACACCACAGATACAATACCAACATTTTCTTTTTCGTTCTGCATACCATGCCATACTTAACTTATACTCTCCCTCTAAATAATTGCTATCTCTGTATAGATGTACTTCTGTAATAAACATTCCTAGGCCAGCCATCTACAACAAACTGATCGGCAAATTTATAGCCTGTACTCTCTATGCTACATACAGACGGAGTATTATTAGGATGAGCACAACACCAAATAGTATCATAACCCATCTGTCTAGCTTCTCTTATAGTAGCATCCATGAATCTCTTCTGTATACCATTACCTCTATATTCCATATCAACCACAACGAATTCATGACACATAATTTTATTGCCAGGAATTTCCATCCAATCAGTAATAGGCTTAGAGAAGAACAAACCACCTTCAAATGCAAAGCTTGCTGCAATAAGCTTATCTTTATTATATACGCCTAATAAGATATAATCACCATCCAAACATTCCTGTATAGTTCTTTCATCTGTAGGATAATAATATTCATCATGCAGCAAAGTCTTATTAACTTCATCCTGTAATTTAATAACAGGTTTCAAGTCTCTTTTTGGTTTCTTTATCTCAATCCTTCTTATTGATAAATCAAAATATTGACTCATATGAAACCTCCATTTACTCCGGCTTTTTTACTCGTATTTTTCCAGATAGAAGGAATACAGGATCCTCTCCTTCACGGGCAGCTGCATCAGCTTCGTCAGTGCCTCCTCATAGTATTGGATCTGGACGCTGTAGCGGTTCCAGAGGGCTTGCAGGGAATCGATCACATCGGTCTTGTAGTCCAGCAGGACGATCTCTCCGTTTTCTATAAAGAAGACATCGATGATACCCTGAATGAGAACCTTTTCCCCTTCAGGAAGGTCCTGATCCAGGCGCTTCGCATCAATGCCCAGCACGAAGGGCTGCTCTCTGTACAAAAGGCCCTGTTCAAAAGCTCTCCACATGCGGTAGGCCAGCTCCTGTTCCAGAAAATGCCGGATTTTGGGAAGGCTTACGGCCTGCGCATACTCTTCTGTCAGTCGTAGGGAAGCTGTCTCCCGCTGCAGGAATTCCTTCAGACGTTCCTGTAACCGGTCCGTATCCAGGCCCTGACGGTATTCCTCATAAGTCCCAGGGCATCCGGCAAATAGTCCGGATTCCATAAACAGATAAGAAAAGTCCAACAGTTCCATGGTCCGGTGGAACGCGTTACCGCGGACGGCTCCGCTGACCTTTTCCTGTTCTCTGCGGAAAGCCGGGATATAAGGCACCACTTCTTTTTCTTCGAAGGTATGAAATGCCGCTTCATCCTTCTCCGCCATGGCCGCAATCTTCAGTTCCGATACCGTGGTCTTGGTATAGAGCTTCTGCAGGCCGGGATACGGATAGGCATAGGCAAATCGCTCCCGCAGTTTCGCAAGCTTTCGTTCGTTCTCCTCCGGGTCCCCAGGCAAAGGAGTCTCGCCGTCCGTCACACGCTGCAACAGTTCCCTGCGGTCTCCCATGCGCAGTTGTTCCCTGATCTCCTCTGCCGCCAGGTCTTCTGTTCCCAGCGTTGTTACTGCAATTCCTGTCTTAGGCAGGATCGGCAGCAGAAAATCCATATAGCTCCCCGCCTCACAGAAATCCAGATAGGTCAGCTTCTCCTGTCCTGTCATCCGGGACAGCTCCCATTTTTCCTCCGCCTTATCCAACACCGCTGTCAGGATCAGTTTTTCTCTGGCACGGGTCAGTGCCACGTAAAGCACACGCAGTTCCTCCGCCAGATTGTCCTCCTTCATTTTCGCTGACAGAACGGCCCGGCGGAGGGTCTTATTTTTAATGCGGCGGCCGGAATCCAAATAGTCCACCGCTACTCCCAGATCCATATCCACGATCAGGGACTGGTTCGCATCCTGCATGTTGAAACGCTTCGACAGCCCGGAGACAAATACCACGGGGAATTCCAGACCTTTACTCTTGTGGATGCTCATGATCCGCACCACATCGGCATTTTCGTCCAGGGTATCCGCCTCACCGTAATCCACATCGTATTTTTCCAACTGTTCCATATAACGGATGAAATGGAACAGTCCAAAATAACTGGTCTTCTCAAAAGCAGAAGCCTTCGTCAGCAGCATCTCCACGTTGGCCCGGCGCTTGCTGCCAGCAGGAAGTGCCGTCACATAGTTCAGATAATCGTAATCGTCCAGGATCCGCTGCAGCAGGTCGCGGATGGAGGTGAAGGGAGTCAGATCACGGTAATGATCAATACGTTGTAAGAAAGTATCTGCCTTTTGGGAAAGTTCTGTCTCCGCTTCCATGTCCTCCGGTACTGTTGCAGCTTCCAATGCGCGCTGCCAGTACTGTCCGGCCCCGGCGGTTTCTTCTCCGGCGCTTTCGCCCGCTGATGCCTCTTCTCCCGCTTCCGCCATCCGTCCCCTCTGCGCCACTTCTTTCAATGCCTCATACAGTGTCATTCTCTTCCGGGAATGCCCTTTGCTTCCGCTGCGGATCCGGGCGATCTCTTCCTGGGTAAAGCCTCCGAAGATCGACTGCATCACGCCGAACAGCGGAATATCCTGTCTCGGGTTGTCCAGCACTCGTAAAAACTGCAGCAGTTCCTGTACTTCCAGGGCCCCGAAATATCCGGTCTTGGATGTAATGTAGACAGGGATTCCCTGCTGTTCCAGTACTTTCTTGAATTCCTCATCCCAGCCACTGGTGGTACGAAGCAAAATCACCATATCCGAGTACCGCACCGGGCGCAATTCTCCCGTAGCCTTCTCCATGACTTTCAGACTGCCCTTCAGCTGCTTGATACGTGCCGCAATAGCCAGTGCTTCCAGCTGTCTTACGTTGTCATAGTCCACGGGACCTCTTGCCCCGTCGGGACGCTGTTCTCCGCTGCCGCCTTCCGCACCATCCCCCTTCTCCGGCTTACGGATCAGTAATAGTTCACTGCCGTATGCAGGATCCTCTGTGGCGGGATATGTGGCCCCGGGATACAATGCTGCCTTATCATCATAGGCAATGCCGCCGATCTCCTGGCTCATGATGCGGGAAAACACATCGTTTACCGCATCCACCACCTGCACACGGCTTCGGAAGTTCTTCGCCAGGTCGATCCGGCACAGATCCCCACTCTCCTGATAGGTGTCGTATTTTTCCAGGAAAAGTTCCGGTCTGGCCAGACGGAATTTATAAATACTCTGCTTCACATCACCTACCATGAAGCGGTTATAATGTCCCTCCACTTCCCCGGAGATGGCACTTAACAGATATTCCTGTACCAGATTACTGTCCTGGTATTCGTCAATGAGGATCTCCTGAAAATACTGGCGATACTCCAATGCCACGTCACTTGGCACAATGTCATATTTCACACCGGTGCTATCCATTCCTGTATCACCGGTGCTGTCCGTCCCTGCATCGCCGGTCTCTTCCACTTTTTCCCGTTTTAGCAGAATCTGTAACGCATAGTGCTCCATGTCGGAAAAGTCGATCAGATGTCGCTCCTGTTTGGCCGCAAGAAGCCTTCTGTCGAATTCCAGCACCAGGTTAAGCAGCATCCGGAGCGGCTCTCTGCAGGCTTTTCCCTGTTCCACCACCAACTCTAACGGTGTCTTGAAATATTGTTCCGTCAGATCCGCCAGCGTGTCTTTTACGCTATTACGGATGGATTTCGCCAGCTCCCGTTTGGCTGGATCCACGCTCTCATCCTTCTTGGAAGAAAGACGGCCGAAAGTCACTGCTGGAACCTTTGCTGCCTGTTCCTTCAAATCCTTGCAGGCAGCCAGGCGTTCCAGCTGTTCGCTCTCCGCTTCTGTCAGTTCTCCATACATATATGGACCGTCCGGCAGCTCACACAGCTTTTTCACTTCCACCAGTTTTTCCAGACACCCTTGCAGGACACGGCTCACACGCTCTGCCAGATATTGTCCGTAATCACTGTGCAGCAGGGCATCCAGATCTCCCGCCTCATAATCGTTTTTACGCTCTTCCAGCCATTCTGCGGGCCAGGGAAAACTTCCGGCATAGCGGGACAGGTTCAGGATATGCTGTTCCAGCACGCTCTCTCTGCCGCCGGGGCAGAAATATTCCACACAGGTGTGGAAACGTTCCCGTGCCTCCCGGGATGGGTCCTCGCTGTCACGTTTTCCCGGGACGTCTTCCGCAAAATCATTCCCTGACGCTTCCTCCGGTATCATCGCTCCGCTGTCACGGTTTTCCCGGGACGTCGGAACATCATCCGGAACAAATTTCCCCGCATAGGCATCCTCCAGCAGCTGTCCCAGCACCTCCTGCTGCAACAGCTTGATCTCACCCTCGTCTGCCACACGGAAATCCGGATCCAGACCGATCTCATTAAAATGATTCCGGATCAGGAACAGGCTGAAGCTGTCGATCGTGGTGATCTGGGCATTGTGTAACAGGGCGGACTGCTTCTGGATATGGTCGTTCCCCGGATCCGCTTCCAGTCTGGCGGCGATCCCGGCTGCGATACGCTCCCGCATCTCCGCAGCCGCCGCATTGGTGAAAGTCACGATCAACAGGCGGTCAATGTCCGCCGGATGCTCCCCCTCACAGATCATACGGATGATACGCTCTACCAGTACCGCCGTCTTACCGCTTCCTGCGGCCGCCGATACCAGAATGTTGCTGTTATGCAGTTCGATTACCTTTTGCTGTTCCGGGGTAAAATTCATTCCCATACGCTACCTCTGTTCCTGTTTCTTTTCTCCTGTTGCCATCCTGTTCCTCCGGGCAGCGGGCGCTTTCTCTTCGAGCTTCCTGTCAGGCACACACTCCCGCCGGGCACCCTTTGCCCTAAGCTTCCACGGTCTTCTGCATCCGCTGCATCAGCGCCTGCTTATCCAGATCTTCCAGCTGTCTCTTCTCATAGCCCGGAATACTGCCATCGAAACCGCAGACCTTTTTATAGGCGCAATAAGTACAAGCCTCTTCATTGCCTTTCTCATAGGGATTGGCTGCTATTTTTCCGTCCAGGATCTCCCGCCCGATGCTGCGGATCTTGGCATCTACATAAGAAGATATCAGCTGCATCTCCTCCCGGCTTAAGACACCGGATCTGGCACTGAAGCTTCCATCCTTTTTCTTCTCCACCGGAATGACCACAGACTTATCCTGCATATAGCGGTCCAGCCGCTCCACGACCCCAGGATCACTGTTTACTACACCGTTCATACGAAGCTTTGCAAGGATCTGTTCATTGATCTGCTCATCCGTGAGCTCCACCGGTGTCTCTATGGTGGGATCATCGATGTGATAATACAGAAGTGCCGCCGGAACGATCTCCTTGTCCGGATGCTTTCGGCTCTCCATCTCCATGGCTGCATTCATATATACCACCAGCTGCAACTGCAGACCGTAATACAATGCCGCCAGATCAAATTTCCGGTTGCCGGACTTATAATCAATGACCTTGACGTAGACATGCTCTGCATCTTCCGACACATCGATACGATCGATCCGTCCCTGCAAATGCATCTTCTCGTCCTCAGACAGATCCACATGAATGCTGTCCAGATCCTCCGCAAACCGGAAAGAAAGTTCATAATCATCTGGCTGGAAACTGCCCTGTTTCAAATGTTTCTGCAAGGTCAGCACTGTGCGGGTCAGGATCCTGCTCATGCGGGTAATGGCATATTCATTCCGCGCAGAGCTGTATAATACCGTCTCCCCGTAGGTTGCCGCATAGGCTTCCACGGATTCTTTGACGGCTTTGGCTGCAAAATCCTCCGTAAAATCCCACCATGTCAGGTTGGATTCTGCAAGTTTTCCTGCAAAGTTTTCCAATACTGCATGATATACCGTACCCATATCCGAAGCCTCGAAGCCGAATTCTTCCCGTTCCTGCAGGGAAAGACCATATTGCAAAAAGTGTCTGCAGGCACAGGCAGCATAAGTTTCCAGACGGCTGACACTGTTTTCCAGCTGCTGTCCGTACAATGCTCTGGCCACGATCCGGGACAGACCGCTCTCCCTGTATCTGCGAAATGCCGCCCGGGTCAGCAGGTCTCTGCCCGCCGCATCCGCCTCGTAGGCACGGTACATGAGATAGAAGTCCTGCCTCTCTTCTTCCGGCAGGGTTCCTTCCACATATTCCCGCAGTTCCTCCGCCAGATATCTGGCACCTTCCTGTCTGCCCTCGATCTGTTCCAGGCGGCTGCGGTTCTGGGGATACTCCACGCTCATTGCCGGGAACAGCTTCCGCACCGTATCGATCAGGTAGGAAGGTCTTATGCCCTTTCCTTCACTGTTTACCTTGGCATAGGACAGATACAGCTGTTCTGAGGGCTTGGTCATATTCAGATACAGATATAATCTCTGGATATACATCTGCTGTCTCGGGCTGGGTGCCATCTCTGTCCCGGATTCAATCAGGAATTCCCGATCCATATCCGAAATGATCCCGCCCTTGGAAGCATTTTTCGGAATATTTCCGTCATTGACTCCCAGGAAAAACAATACCTTCACCTGTTTCAGACGGGTTCGCTCCATATCGCCCACCACGATACGATCCACGTTCTGAGGGATCGTACCGACAGTGATCTCGCCGAAACCGGCCTCTAAAATATCCGCAAATTCCTGTCTGGAGATTTCTTCCTCTCCCAACAGTTCATAGACCTGATCCAGCAGATCCATGACCAGCCGGTAAATCTGTGCATACTCTCTGGCTCTGGATAAGTCTCCCTCTTTTTCAAACTGCTGCTGATAGTTCAAAAGCTTTTGCTGCACCTGATTCTGTTCCAGGAAATCGTACAGATGGCTGACATAGTCTCCTGCCTTTTCCCAGCTTCCCATGTGCAGAATCTCCACCGCATCCATGAACTGTTGCCGGATACGGTTCAGACGCTCCATGGTCTTCTCTTCCGCCTGTTCGCTCCCCTCCGCATTTCCCTGCAGTTCTTCCGTTCTGCGGGTAAACAGACGGCTATAGGTCCGATAGCCTCTCGCCCCGGTGCGGATCACATAGTTTTCCAGCTCATCAATCTCTTCTCTGGAAATATCCGCCATGCCGCTGCGCAGAAAATGAAACACCGTATCATAGGAAAAATCCTTAATATACAGCTGCAATGCGCTCTTGATATATTCGATCATGGGATTCAGCACGATCCCTCTGGTACGGTCCAGGAAACATGGGATCTCCAGCTGTCCGAATTCTGTTTCCACATAGGAAGCGTATCCTTCCAGATCTCCGATGACCACGGCAATGTCCCGGTAGGTCATCCCCTGCTCTCTGATCAGGTGCCGGATGTACAGCGCTGTCTGATGGACTTCCTCTCTGGGGGAAAGGGCTTCAAACATATGGATCTCTTGCTGTTCTCCCGCATACGGTTCATACTGATACCGGAACAGATTCTGTTCCAGATAGTGTAATGCCGGTGCCTTGGCGAAGCGATTGGCCCCCCCCTTGACAAAGAGATCCTCTCCCCGCTCTACCTCTGCCTCCGCTGCCAGCTTTTCCAGATCCGCCACCGTCTTCTTGCTCAGATGGAACAGCTTCTGTTCACCATCCATTTTATACGGATCCTCTCCCACTCCAATGGTCACGGTAACGATGGTCTCTGCGCACACGCGCATCAGTTCCTGGATCAGCCGGTTCTGTATGGGAGTAAATCCCGTAAAGCCGTCAAACACCACTACACTGCCCTTTAAGATCTTTGATTTGGACAGGGATCTGCGCAGTACATCCAGTGTCTCCTCGGTGGTGATAAAATGATCCCTGATATAATCCTGAAAGCCCCGGTACAGAGTCTTTAAGTCTTTCAGTTTCATGGCCAGCGCGCCACGCTTCTGAGCACTGGTGATCAGCTTGTCCATATCCTGTGTGCTGATACCGTATTGCATGAACTCGGAGATCGCACTTTTCACCTCATGGATATAGCCCTGCTTGTGCAGGAGACTTCCCATGGCCGGAAGCTGTTCCTTCAGATCCGCCGCCACTTTTTGCAGCACCAGGCTTTTGCCGGTGTCATCCAGTACCGGCATCTCTTTGGTCCCCACTTCCTCCAGAATGCGGTGGCTGAGTCGGCCGAAGCTCAGGACATCGATATTCAGGATGCCATCCCGGTCACTGCGTATGACCAGATCCTTCTGGGTCTGCATGGTGAACTGATCCGGCACAATGATCAGGAAATTCCTGCCCGGTTCCTCTGCCGCCCGCTGCATGATCTCTTCATAGATTCTGTGGCTTTTGCCTGACCCGGAAGGGCCAAAACAGAAACGTAAGCTCATAAGTCTCCTCCGTTATGCTGTCCGTTTATTTCAGATCCAGTTCAATGGGACAATGATCCGATCCCAAAATTTCCGTGTGGATCTTCGCATCCGCCAGCCGGTCTTTCAGACACTCCGATACCACGAAATAATCAATTCTCCATCCGGCATTTTTTGCTCTCGCCTGGAACATATAAGACCACCAGGAATACACCCCGGTCAGGTCCGGATAAAAATAGCGGAACGTATCGATAAATCCGTTCTCCAGTACCTTCGAAAAGCAGGCTCTCTCTTCATCAGTGAAGCCCGCATTGCCACGGTTGGTCTTCGCATTTTTCAGGTCGATTTCCTGATGCGCCACGTTCAGGTCTCCCGCATAGATCACCGGCTTTTTCTCTTCCAGCTTCTTAAGATACGCCAGGAAATCCGCTTCCCACTGCATGCGGTATTCCAGTCTCGTCAGCTCTCTCTGGGCGTTCGGTACATAGACTGTCACAAAATAGAACTCCGAATACTCTGCAGTGATCACCCGGCCCTCATGGTCGTGTTCCTCCACGCCGATGCCGTAAGTCACCTGTATGGGCTCTTCCTTTGTAAAAATTGCAGTGCCGGAATAGCCCTTTTTCTCTGCGTAATTCCAATACTGATGATATCCGGGCAGATCCAGTGCGATCTGTCCCTCCTGCAATTTTGTCTCCTGTAAGCAGAAAATATCTGCATCCGTTTCCTGAAAGAAATCCAGAAATCCCTTCTGCACGCAGGCTCTCAGCCCGTTCACATTCCATGAAATCAGTTTCATATTTTCCCTTTCCTGTCAGTCCTACTGTTATTATCTATATTTTTTGTCCCATTTTCAGGACACCATCTGCAATCTAAATAATTTATCACCGGAAGTCACATCTTTTTAATCTTCTACCAGATTATGGTACATCACATGGATATCCTCGTAGACACCGTCCTTATTGAGGAAGCCTCCCGGAATAATGCCCAGATCCACGAATCCCAGTCTCTGGTATAGATGGAACGCATGGATATTGGAAGCCACCACCGCATTGAACTGCAATACGCGGTAACCGTTTGCTTTTGCCTGCTCCAGACAGTCTTTTACCAGCAGTTCGCCGATATGCTCTCCCCGGCAGGCTCTGTCCACTGCATAGCTGGCATTGGCGATATGCCCTACTCTGCCGATATTGTTGGGGTGCAGAATATATAGTCCCTTCACATTGCCCTGTTCATCCTCTGCCACAGCACTTACCGTCTGTGCGGCAAAAAATTCTGCGGCCTCTGCCCCTGTCAGTCCTTCCTCCTGAGGAAATGCCACGCCATCCTCTACCACCTGATTCCAGATTTCTGCCATTCTTGCTACATCTTTTGCTTCAAATTTTCTGATTGTTATCATTTTGTCTGCCTATTTCCTAATTTGTCTTATGCCATCTTATCCCGGTCATAATTTTTATCCGCTTTTCTGTCATCTATTCGTTCTATCCGCCGTGCTTTTCCATCCATTCACATTCCTTCCGGGCAGCCTTCAAAGACGCTTCGTACCCTTTCAGGATCTCCATAAGTCTCTGTACATCGATGATGCCGCTGGCTTTATTTTCCGGGTGATCCATCCATGGATGCTGTTTTTCCGGCGGATAAATATTTTCTATGGTATTTTCCCCGATCCGATACCATTTCTTCTGATAGCAGATCGTGTTGTCCGCCGGGTTTAAAAAGGTTTCCAGTTCCGTCAGTGGATAGATCTCTGCCGGTGTCCGGGGATTACCTTCCAGACCTCTCACGGCAGTGACCTTCACAGTCCCACCCTCCGGTACTACACACAGCCACATGGGCTCTGCCGGTTTTTTCCATAATTTATCCAGTATAAAGTTCAACGGTCCCAGTAACAGGATCGTCATGAAAACCGCCAGCGCTCCCGTCAGTTCCGGAATCCAGTCACCCCACAACAGCATCTGGAACAGCAGATGGTCACTCTCCCGCACACCCCAGACCTTCATCACTACCAGCACGGTTGCTACCATATAGATCAGTATAGTGATCAGGGCAAACGGCATCAGTACTTTTTCTTTTTTCATGCCCCATGCGGCATAAGCCTTGCATTCATCGTCCGTAAAAAGCACGGGCAGTTCATAGCTCTCTGTCATGCTCCGCTTCTCCCTCTTTTGCTATTCTCCGAGAATAATATGCAGGAACCGCTTGTCCAGCATCAACGTCCGGTTCCAGGGATTCAGGATCACACCCTCGATACCATCGGCAGTCAACGTCATGCGGAACAGCTGCTCCATATCCGTGAGAAAAGTGGACATTACGCTGCCGCTTCCCTTTAATTCTTCCTCAAATCCGGTGAAGGCCGACCACCATTTTTTCCCATCGGAGGTCTGCACCGCCTGCAGGCGCATGGCAGTTCCGGCGGCCTGTGTCACCGCTTCCTGCACATCTGCTGAGGGCGGTTCCACCGCCACGATAAGCTGTCCCTGCTCCCGCATACGTCTGCGCACCACCGTCAGAGCATGCGCCAGAAGTTCTTCTGTCGGCTCCTGCTGTAATGCCAGAATTGCCTCCTCTATTTTCTCATTTCCCTGTAAACCTTTATCTTTCTTTTCGTCCATAACCGTAATGTTGTCCTTTTTAATTGTAGTCGTTAAATCACTTCATCCTATTTCCCATGTCCCTTGCGCAATCTTGTATGCAATCTGTCGAATTCCATAAGAGCCACAGGCAACACAGCTCATGCCTATGCCCATCATACCATAAATGCCTCCGCAATTCCACTCACGTTTCCCTCCAGAAGCCGTCTTTTCCTTGACAGTGGGGATATTCGTTGCTAACATGAACCTGAGCGTTTGATGCTTAGAAATGAGGATAATTATGGATACTTTTGACCCGAAGCACATTTACAGCGATGCCGCAAAGCTGGCTCGTCTGAAAGATAAAAAGCTTTTCCTGTTCGATATCGACGGCACCATTGCCGTAGGCGATACCTTGTATGCGGGAAGTGCGGATCTTCTCCGCTACATTCAGGCCATCGGCGGCAGGGCTTATTACATTACCAACAATTCCACAAAAAGCGGACTGGACTATGTGAAAAAATTCCACGATGCATTTCACCTGGACAGCACGGAGGATCATTTCATCACCTCCGGCTATATGACGCTGCGTTTTTTGAAGGAGAATTATGCAGACAAGAAAATCTTCGTGCTGGGAACCGCTTCTTTTGTGGCGGAACTGCGAAAGAATGGCCTCTTGGTAACCGAGGTCTGCGAGGACGGCATTGACTGCGTGGTCGTTGCCTATGACAGTGAATTAAATTATGCAAAACTTACCGAAGTCTGCAAGGTTTTATTCACCCAGGATGTTCCTTTCTACGGCACCAACCCGGATTTGCGCTGCCCCATCGACTTCGGCTTTATCCCCGATTGCGGTGCCATCTGCGACATGATCACCGCCACCACAGACAAACAGCCCATCTATCTGGGCAAGCCCAGCAAAGAGGTCGTAAAGCTTTGCCTTGAAGTCTCCGGCTTCACTCCCGAGGAGACTCTGGTGGTTGGCGATCGTCTGTACACCGATATTGCCTGCGGCATCAACGGTGGTGTGGACACCTGTGTTCTCTTCACCGGCGAGGCACAAAAAAAGGATATTCTGACTCCAGAGGGGGAGCCGAATACCCAATATCTGCCGGACTATGCTTTTGAAAATGTGCAGGAATTATTAAATGCCTGCCAGGGTGAAATAAATTTTAAATAGCTCTCTTCACGACACCGATTCCCAACGGATAAGGTCCGGTGTGTACGCCAATGGTGGCACCGATCTGGAAGATGGGAATGGTGTCGATGTCGTATCCCTTTTCTTTCAGTCTGCCTGCCAGTCTGTCGCGGAACTCTACGGCTTCTTCATAATCGTAGCCATATCCCACGCAGACGTTGTAATTGGCAATATCTGCCTTTTCCTCTGCAAAATATGCTAACAGCAGATCGATATTTTTATCTACCGTCTTGCGACGGCTTCTGCCGATACCGGAGGGGAAGATTTCTCCCTCTTTTAAGGTAATGATGGGCTTGATGCCAAGCAGGCTGCCGGCCACGCTGGCTACTTTGCCGATACGTCCGCCGTGCTTTAAATATTCCATATTTCCTACGGTGAAAAAGATTCTGCCGGAGCTCTTGATCTCATTCAGGCGGTCGATACTCTCCTGGTAACTCTTCCCCGCATCTCTAAGGCGTACCGCTTCCAATACATAGATGCCCTGCAATACGGTATTCACAGTAGAGTCGCAGACATAAATCTGTACATTGGGATATTCCTCTTCCAGGATCGCTTTTGCATTCAGAGCAGACTGCATGGAGCCGCTGAACTTGGTTGTGATACAGATGCAGATGATGGGAATTCCCGCCTTGACAAAAGGAAGAAATGCATCTACATAATCCTGCACGGAAGGCATGGAAGACTTCGGATATACATCCGGGTGATCCACCATTTCCTGATAGAACTCACGGACACCGATCTCTATCATTTCCTTCTGGTATTTCCCCTCTTCAAAAGATACATAAAAAGGAACTACCGTAATGTCTTTTTCTTTGGTCATCTCCATGGGAAGATCACAGGAACCGTCTGATATAATATGAAATGCTTCGCTCATTCTCGCATACACCTTTCTACTTGTTTGCAGAGTTTAGCTTACCACGTTGTGGAGTAAAAAGCAATGAGTTTTTGTTATTATATTTCATTTCGTGGTGTTTTATGCTGTTTTATGTAGTTTTTATTACTATATGTATGAAAAATCCGAATTACGCGATATTTGTCGATGAAAGTTTGTCAACCGACATACGACATTCGTTGACAATGGGCAGTTCTCTCGATATACTTGAGTTGTTAACCATTCATTCCCCCGGTTAACATTTTCTGCAGGAATGACCCCCTTTCATTCTCTGCAAACCCAAAAAACAGCCCGGCAGGATCTCCTGTCGGGCTGCGTTATTGTCTTCTATTATTCCTATCTTTATATGGAGTAATCCAGATTCTCCAGGCGCTTGTTCCGTCGTTCCACCAGATCCGCAATGGTGACTCCATCCACTACCTTGTTCACTGCATCATACAATTCCTGCCATACCTCCAGAGTCTCACAGGTATCACATCGTTCGCAGATATCAGCGCCTTCCTCCAGACATGCCACCGGGGCCAGTGAGCCTTCCGTCAGTCGTAAGATCATTCCTACGGTAAAATCTGCCGGATCCTTGGCAATACGATAACCGCCCTGGGCACCACGGACGCTTTTTACATAACCTGCCTTGTTCAAAACAGCAATGATCTGCTCCAGATACTTTTCGGAAATCCCCTGTCTGGCAGCAATTTCTTTTACCTTGATACACTCTCCGTTGTTGTTCAATGCCAGATCCAG
>ULVB01003387.1_pt1 | contig 23954 bp, 34 predicted proteins | sample 1959071 | NCBI WGS metagenome assembly ULVB01 (sample SAMEA4835776, study PRJEB28245) | human gut metagenome | biome: gut microbiome; material: fecal sample | place: Denmark | collected 2008 | reverse complement strand
TGTGAGGGAGAGGTTATGTAGGTATTGTGAGGGAGAGGATAGTTATCTTTTTTGGCCCCCCCCCGTTTTGTTTGGAAAATTGAAAATTTTTTGAGACCAATTTTATGGAGTTATATTTATACAAATATCTGGGAATAATCCCAATAACAACAAAACTCTCAAAACAATGGCAAAAATCATTTCATCCGTCAAAATTGACGAAACGGCGATTTTCTTCACGTCGAACAGACCGACCGAAGGCACTAAAATTCTGTTCCTTTCGACCGAAGCCGCAAACGGCATTCTTACAGGTTACGACAAAAACGAGGACGGCGCGGCAGTGTACGCAAACGGCATTCGTTGCATTCTTTGCGACGAAGTAGGCTTGCGTCCTTACGTTATCCCCGTCAACGATTTTATGGCGCAAAGTACGGCGTTAATTAACAACAAATTCACGCCGCAGGACAGCCACACAATCACAAAGCGCATCCGTACTTTTGGCACGCCTGCTTTGCAGGAACTCGGCAATACTTGTGCGGTTGCTGTTGTGGGTGCGACCTATCCCATGAAAGTCAAAAAGTTTACATCTGACGACACGTACAATTGGACGACGTTAGGAGTAGACGAAACAAAGGACACCTATGAATTGAAAGACGGCGTAATTACTTACGACAAGAAAACAATTACCCTTGAAGAGTGTGCCAAATTCTTCGAGGAACACCAGAAACGGCAGAACGACAGACTTAACAAATAGCAATCGAAACCATGAAAGACATTATCGACGAACTTTTCGAGGATTTTTACGCAAATGCAGAAATTGCAGCGTTGAACGAGTGTGCAACCTCATAACAACGAAGAAAGGCATTACGCCTTTCTTTTTCTTATGAGGGTATGGAGTTATATTCCTACAAGTCTTTGGGCATCATGTATGTCCATTTAAAACAAAGCCCTTTTCCTGCCTAAAGTTGTAAACCTTAAATCAATTATAAAAATGGCAAAAGTACCTGTTCTTAAAATTAAGCAAGAGAACTTCAATGGCATCATGGCCAATCAGGAGTTCACAACACTCCGCATCCAGAATCAGCTGGGTGATCGTTTCTTCATTCCGAAGCCTGAAATGCTCCTCGTCGTAGGTTCGTCGATTCCTGCACTCGATCGTGATGGCAACACCATCAAGGACGAGAAGGGCAACGAGACGTATCGTTCAGTAGGTCAGCATTTCCCCGCAGTTCGTATCGTCGACGGCAAGCCGATGGAAGTTGTCGAGCTGTATGTCGGTCAGCTCGTGAAGCTGGACATCAAGCGCAAGCTGGTCTTCCCTGGCATCCTTTCGGATTCTCTCCGTAAGAGTTCGAATGACTTCAAGAAGGCCATCTGCGGGAAGGTTCTGGAGATCACCGAAGAAACCGAATGCGACGATCGCGTCTGGGATGCGAACAACGCTCGCTGGATGCGCGATCCCGAGGATGACACGAAGTTCGTGTCGCAGAAGAAGCATGTCTTCAAGTTCGAACCGAAGGCTTCGACACTGAACGCCGCAGATACCGACGAAGCATACGAGATGCTCGAACGGTATATCACCGAGATGTACTCGGAAATTGCTGAGACCGTTGAGAAATAGTCTCATCACTCTGAAAGGTAGATGTGATTGACCGTATGTAATTACTTATTACGGTAAATATCGCATCTACCGTTCAGAGATCCCAATTAAAGCGTATACATATTGGGAATTATTTAGGACAAATGTTAAGATTAACGGAGAGTTTTGCTACATATTGCTACGAGCAATGTAAATAAAATTCTCCCCTTAATGCAGCTTTAGCGGTGACAAGCCCGTGTAAATGCAGAGTCAAGGGTTTTGTTGTTATAGGGAGAGGCGTGAGAAACCTCTCCCAAATACTTTTAAACTATGGAGGATTATAATCATTGCATACTTACTTCGAACCTTGTAAATTTTAAGCTTATGAAAGACACAGTAAAAGCAGCTATGAAAGCTGCATTGGCAGACATGGGAATATCTCAAGATAAATATCAAGCTCTTGAATTTTCTGTAAAAAGTTTACAGGAGATTCGAGAGAATGATGTAGCTATTTGTAAAGAAACAACAGTGGCAATTAAAATAGTTAAGCAATGAATAATCCTTAAATGGATGTTTAAAAGCTTAGCTGAGCATTGTGGAGGATGTTCTGCCACAATTGCTTCTGTGTTGAACGCCAAGTATAAGTGGATCAGCTCTGTGCAACCGAATGAAAGTTTGGCTATCAGAGTAGGTAGAACTAAAGAATTTTACCGATTCTCAGCTTATTCAGGAATTGAAGCGTAAGGAGGAATTAATCTTCCTTACTCTTCAATTTTAAATTCAACCGTTGTAGTTTTTTCTTCTTTGAGTTTATTAATTTCTTTCATAGCTCATTGAAGTTGTTTCTTTAGTTGCTCAATGTCTTCAGTATTCTTTTCTACTTTCTCATTTACATAAAGAACAGCTTGGCAAACTTTAGCCATGTCTATGGCCAAAACAGGTTTGTTATATCCAGCTTCATCTCTTTCATAAGATGTGAGTTCAGTTATAATATTTAGTTCTTTCATTTCTCTAGTTCTTCGTTTAATTGTACTTACAGAAGTGTTCATTGATGTCGCAAGTTCTTCTTGTGATTTAGCAACATAAGCATATTCTGTTACAGGATCTTTATAAGCTTGAGCTAAGTAACCCATAATATATCCTTTTGTTTCAGGGGTTCATTCAGTTTTGGATAAGAATTTTAGAGTTATCCTTTCAAAATCTTCTGTAAGTTTAGTGAATTCATAAACATTAGAATATTTTTTTCTCCTTGTAACTTTAATTGCACTCTCTCTTTCTAAATTAGCAATGGCCTTTCTAATAGTTGGGAGGGAACATCCTGAATCTGCTTTAATAGTATCCATAGATGGCCAACATTTGAAAGTTTCTTTATTCATATACTTTCTGATATGTGCATAAATGTATCAGTCAAGTGCTTTTAAGTTCCATTTCGATGGATGTGGAACTTGTACGTGTTGTTTATTTGTATAGTCCATATTATTTGTATTTCTCTTGCAACAAAGATCGAAAAATTTTCTCTAAAATTAAAAATTTTCTCTAAAAATTTTCTGTCTGAGGGTCAAATCTTTCGGTCTGAAGGTCAATTTTTGGGGTCAAATCTTTCGGTCTGAGGGTCAAATTTTATACACTAACTATATAACTGACTAAACTCGCGTAACTATATAACAGCGACCACCTTGCGGTGGGTCGCCGAGATGTCCGATTTGGATTTTTTGACCTCAAACTTGAAAATATGTCAGAGTATTCCGCAACAAATCTAACACAATCAGTACTTCCTAGTGATGATAAAAAGTACCCACTTAGAGAGAATTCTACTATAAATTGAAATATGGATACGTTAATGAGATATTTTGAGAGTGTAAAAAAGTCAAAAGGTGCTAGAGGGGCGAAAACCATCCTCCCTTCCTCTCCAGAAACTTTCTCCTTTTCCTAACCTCAAAATTCATCCTTAATATTCTCCCACATGGTACTTATTCTCAATCCAAATACTAAAGAAGCTACAACTCTCAACCTTTCTGAATTTCAACTCTTTATTGGAAATCGTCATCTCTCTATAAAAGACCTCTCTGGAGATCTTGCCATAGAAAATATTCCAATTAATGAGAATAGAAACTCTAGAAAGCCTTTTCATGTTTCTACTCAACAATACAAATTACAAATATTCAAATAGCCAGCAGTTCTTCCTGTGCTCAGGAGAAGGGCAGTATCGTGGCTGCTCAAAATCATCTCTGGGCTTACACAGCCAGATTTAGGTGAAGACAGGAAAAATTCCTATGGTATTCTTCATTTCCATGGATGTCAGTTCTTGACAATGAGGAGTTTCTGATAAAGAAGCTACTATGGAAATGATCCTCAATGTTACACATAGCATTGAGGAGGCGGTAGCAATTCGTCAAACTACAGCATTTGCAAATTATATGAAACAAGTAGAACAAGTAATATCAGAAACACATGAGTAAAATCAATTTCAAAGCTTTTCCTATGTATTTCAAGGAGAAGGTCTATGATGCCGAGGGCAATGTAAAGCGTAACAAAGATGGCGAAATCGTTTACCAGCGCGTACAGCGTATGGTACGTCATAACGCAGCCTACTTTCCTAATCGAAAGTAAAACGATTCTTTGAAACCCTGGTCGGAGATTAAACTCTCCGACTTTTATGGTCGCCAGTTCTCAGCTGGAAACAGTAGTTTGAATCTGCTTTCCACTACACTATTTTAATTATTTAATTTAGTTCATCCCAGATACTATCAACTGGGAGCCTCTTTGATAGTATCTATTTGGTCTGTTCGTCTAGTGATCTAGGACATTATCTCCTCAAGGTAAAGACAGAGGTTTGAATCCTCTACAGACTACTAATATTAGTAAACTATGAAACTTAACAAATATAAAATGAAAATAGGAATTCCTGAATCTGTGGAATTTCTTGTATACGGAAAAGATAATTTTGAGATTCCCAAGGAGATAGAAGAAATAACTCTTCTTCAGGAAAATCTCAATAAAGAAGAGTTGGATGCAAACTTTGATCTTCCTATATATGAATTTACTGATTTTATGATTCTTTTCCTTCCTTTTAAAGGGAAACAGAAGAGAACTAGGGACAAAATTCTAAATGAAGTAGGAATTGTTTGTTGGGGAGACTTAGAAGTTGCGTATTACAACATTCGAAAACATGGAAGTGCCCTTTCTAAAAAGCAGCGGGAGCTAGTTGTTGAAAAATACTCAGAAATAATCAATGGAATATAAACGTGTAAAACTCACAAAAGTAGGACTCACTGGTAGAATTCCTGATGGATTGCATCCTAACGGAATTGAAGTGGGTTATATAAAGGAAGGTTATATGGTAGAGCCTCCTAAAGTTGGAGAAATGTTTCTTCTCTATCCTCACAATAAAGTAGCTACTCCCATTTTTCATACTTCTCTTGTAACAGAGGTAATCTCAGCTACTGAATTCAGAACGTTAAACAGTTTATATAAAATCGAAGTAATATGGTAGGATTTTTAGCAATAGCTATATCCTAATTCTTATGTAGTTTTTATTTTAGGGCCTATAGTTAAAAGGTTTATAACGCACGACTCATAATCCTGTATTCCTGGTTCGAGTCCAGGTAGGCCCACTTTTAAACATAACAAATATGTAGAGCTAGCTTCTGGAGCCATTACTCATAAAGTTGCAACTATAAAAGGTTTATGCCGAAGATATATTGATTTTATTAATGAATACGGATTAGAATAATCATGGGATTTTTAATTTGGATAGTGGTAGGTTCAACAATTTTATCGGTAGATGATTGTGAAGATTTTTTCAGTAGAGTTTTTGTATCTATAATATATTTTAGTATTTTTGCAGCAATAGCTCTCTTTATTAAGAGTGATGTAATATACACATGGAAGCTTGAGAAAGTATATACTATAAGAGATTCTGATACAACATATAAATGGACCTACCATGAGAAGAATTAGTTTTGAAACAGCTAAATTAGCTGCTGAGAAAGGGTGTGATAAAGACTGTGATTCTGTTTATGATATTTATGGAAACATTATAGATATAGACAACTATGGTTTAAGTATTATTCCTGAATATTGTTGTCCAGCTCCATATCAGGCGGAGTTACAAGAGTGGCTGAGAAACGAGCATGGAGTAAGTGTATTAGTCTATTTAGATGAAACACTATCATATATATGGACTATTACTTGTTTGCATCCTAGAGCCTCAATCATGGAATATCATCAGTCTAATGAGGTATGGTGTGGACATTATGAGGATTGCTTAGAAGCAGGCTTACAGGCAGCTTTAAAGCTATTGTAAATATTTAAGACGATATTAGGCTCTCACTATCGGAGAAAGTAATGGTAGTGAAAATAATCTATCGTTGTAGGTTTAATAGTAAAATCCAGTAACCTAACAAAGGCAGGAAAATGCAAAAAGTGCTACAGTTTTGTGAAGAGTCGAAGATAATTCGAGAAAGCTAGTCAAGACAAATGGCCCAGTGCTGGAACTGGTATACAGATCGCACTTAAAATGCGATGCCCATTCGGGATTGAGCGTTCGAATCGCTTCTGGGTCACTTATTTTATAATTTATGGCATATATTTATTGTATAACAAATCAATCATAAAAAGTATATAGGTAAAACTACTAATCGTTTTAAACAACATTGTAGAGATTCTAAAAAAGTAAGATGTAATAAGCGTCCTTTATATTCTGCAATGAATAAATATGTTTACTATTGAAGAATTAGAGGAAATTGAAGATATAACCTTATTGTCTGAATAGAAAAATTTCAAACATATGGCAAACATGGATATAATGCTACAAAAGGAGGAGATGGTAAAATTTTACATTCTTATTCTAAGATAATTGAGTTATATAGTTTTGGATATACTTGTAAACAAGTTTCTGAAAAATTACATTGTGATGAATCTTTGGTACGGAAAGTTCTTAAGGCAAATCATATGAAAGCTAGAGCGGGCTCTACTAAACGAATAGATCGATTTGATCTCAATGGTACCTTTATACAATATTTTTGAGGTGGCAGAGAAGCTGCTAAATGATTGGTAGAACAAGGTTTAGCTAAATCTATAAATAGTAAAAGACATATTATTGACTGTTGCAATAATAAATGCCCGCATGCTTATCATTATATTTGAAAATATGGAGAAATTCCATCATTATAATAATGGTTTACTTTTTTGGTACATCTATCTGATTGATGATTAAAGGCTTTATAAGGTGACATACAGCAAATTATTTTAGTATTCTATTGGCTTGAATAATATTGTCACCTACTAATATTGGGGCATGGTGTAATGGCAGCACATATCACTTTGGATGATATAGTCCAGATTCGAATTCTGGTGTCCCAACAATATTAAAACAACAGTTATGATTTGGTATATTATTTTAGTAATTTTTATCATCTATCTTTTGGTAGTTTCAGGAATTATGTTTTTCTTTGCAACTAAGTTCGGATTGGTAAATACTATTGTTCAATGGGAAAAGAAAGATACTTTTTATATCTTTTGCCCCATTGTGCATTTATTTACATTGTACTATTTCTGGACTCTCAAATAGGACGCCTTGCCTGAATTAGTTAAAGGAGCTGCCTGCAAAGCAGTTTTGTGTGGGTTCAAGTCCTACAGGCGTCTCAATACATTGCGAGGTAGACTGGAGATGGTCCCAGCTCGGTCTCATAAGCCGATCTACATGAGTTCGAATCTCATCCTCGCTACATCTGTTATTTTTATAAGGTATCAAACAGCAAACCTTTTACAATTAAATGACTTTTAATGTAAAGATACCTTTTTCGGTTCTACGGTTAAGATGTCCGACTCCCATTAGAACCGCAAAAATTATAGTTTATGGATGTTAAATGGTTATCCAGTAGATCTTTCATAGTTGGAGGTATACTGTACAAGTTCCCATTACTTTAGATGAAGCTTTACAAGAAATACAAACAACACTTTCTGAAATTAAAGAGAAGAAAAAGTATTATGAAGGATTACTAAAGAAATTAAATTTTTCTGATTCCTTTTTAAATAAAGCTCCAATCAAAGTAATTGAGGACAAAATTAAAATTGAGGAAGATACATATAAAATGTTATTCTTTCTTAATGAAGAAGAATATACCTTGCATTTAAAAATCATTTTAAGAGTACTTGATTTTGTTAACCTAGCATATCAGGAACTTGACTATATAAATTAATTCCTGAAGATTTAGACTAAATGATAGGTGCTGAGCCTTTATAAATCAAGATATATCTAAATTCGGAGGGTTGTCAGAGTTGGTTTATTGTGTCACTCTTGAAAAGTGATGTACATCCCTTATCCTCCGCGCGGTAGTAGTTCTTTGTGAAATTCTCTGCGGTATAGCATAAAAGAATTTCACTTTAAGCACCTTTGGTGTAATTGGTAACATGATGGTCTCCAAAACCATAGTTTAGAGTTCAAGTCTTTAAGGGTGTGCATAGTTTTATTATTGTTTATTACAAAGTCTCTTCAGCAAAATTTATAGTATTCAATTCCTGTTTAATAGAAAAGCATAGTTAAAAATATAGAGACTTTATATCTGGGTATGGAGGAGTCAGGTCAACCTCGCTGGTTTTGGGAACCAGAGCAAGCTGTAATGGCGGGCGCAAGTTCGAATCTTGCTATCCAGACAACATTTAAAAATATATGAATAAGATAGATAAGTATTTAAGAAGATTTGCTTATAAGATTGTAACCTCCGAAAGCAAGCAATCTAGGTATTACACTATTGGCGACATATCAATTATCATTGATAGAGAGAACTATATGTTCCAACTACTAATAAAGTAAGCCTTATTCCTTATGAAGATTATAAGGCTTTGATTAAAGCATGCTTCTTTATTTTTAACTGGAGGATCCTCAATTTCAAGAATCACTGATTGAGGAAAATAGAGCATTAGAGATGCAAGTCCAAACATTAAAGCGGGAATTAAATGATTTGAAAACTAGTTCTATAGGTAAACATACTAGTAATACTCCCTTGGTGACTATAAAAACTTTGTTAAATAAATTGACAAAGGGGCAAAAGAAAAGAATTAAGTCTGTATATGGGTCTGATTGTTTCTCTAATATGACTGAGGAACAACTTAGAACAATTTGGAAAAATCCAGAAATATAACCAACAAAATAATTAGTATGAAATTAAATGTATTACTCGCAAAACTGGAGCAGGGTGCTTCCCAGTTTAAAACTCTCCTTCGAGATTATACAACCTTCTTTAAGAAGGAGTCAGACAACTTTCGAGGGGTTAAAAACACTTACGAACCTCGTCCTGACACTGTAGATCTTCCCAGTGAACGTAAACTCATTGCGGTTGTAACAACTGTAGATGAGAAATTCGACTATTTCACTAATATGGTAAAAAGCTATATCAGTGAGATGTTCAATTGTGAAGCAACTAATGCATCGGGAACTGCTCGTGCAGATCTGGTTGTAGATGGCAATGTAATTGCTAATCTGAGCAGTCTGGAGCTTCTTAAGCTCAAGTCATTTCTGGAAAATCCTCAGCTTCAGGAGATGTTCCAGAACATTCCCGTTCGTAAAGATTCTGAGATCTGGGAACCATGTACTGAAGAAATGTATGCAGGTCGAGCAATTATGCAGTCTCCCCTTCTGAAAGGTACTAAAAAGTCTATCACTAAGACTCAGTACATTTTAGAAGATCCGAATGTTCAGAAGCTCGGCAGTGCAACTCACTATCAGCCCCAAATTGCAGTAAAAGATACTGTGATGGAGCTTGGTGATTACACCATGCAGCGTTTCTCTGGTGAGTGGACCCCTCGTCAGCGAGCATTAGCTCTTCAGCGTAGAAGTACTCTTCTGTCAGCAACTATTGCTGCACTGAAAGTAGCAAATGAGGTAGAAGCAGTAAAATCCAATCTGGATTCAGAATGGCTGCTGAACTATCTCCAAGGTAGGTAATAAAACAAACAAAATATTTGACGATAGACTTAGCTTCAGACTTAGACTAAGTAGCAAAGAGCTGTAATATCCTAGATAAATTACAAGGAGCTACATAAGATTTAGTGTCGCGTCAAAAGCTTTAGTCTCAAGTTAATAAGGATGTGCTAATTCACTAATAAAAAAATCATAAGACTGGGGGTTCGAGTCCCCCATTCGCTGCTAATTAAATCACTATATAGCGAATTGGAGAAATGGTTAACTCGTATGAATACAATAAGTTAAAGTGAGTTAGATGCACATTATCGTACAATATTTAAGAATACTGTAATTCATCAATGAAGGGGAAGTAAGCGGGCCATGCTTGCTTCCCCATTTTATGGCCCTGTAAGCAAAGTGGTAAAGCTGCTTATATATTCTAGGTTCATAAGTGTGTGGAGGTTCGAGTCCTTCCATGGCCACAAATTCTTTACAGTTTTACAATGAATAGGTAACATACAGCAAAGTAAATGGTTTAAGCAAAATTTCTCTTTTAATTTAGTGAAAAGGTTCAAGTCCTTATTAATGAATAGTTTTAGGAGCGGGTATGGCGCAATTGGTAGCGCAGATCACTTTTAATGATAAGGGAGCCGAAAGGCCGTTCAGGGTTCAAGTCCCTGTGCCCGCATATGTAAAATAAAGTTATTATCTTTGTAAACACAAGGTTACTTCAGCAAGCTTCTTCTACTGAATTGTATTTTGTTGAACAGCGATCTGGGTTCGAGTTATAGGAAACTTCAGGGCTGAGAAGTATTATAGTCGTCTAATGGTAGGATGTAAATTAGAGTAACCTAGCCCAATATGTACAGATGGCACAAGACTGTTAATCTTGCAGATTTATCTCACCGCAGGTCCGTTTTCAATGAAAAAGAACGGCATCTTGTAGAAACTGCAGCACTCATTCTGCGTAATCAAGGATATGAAGTTATAGTTCCTATGGAACACTTCATTGAAAATGGTGAAAAGTTAACTAATGAAGAGTGGGCACGTGAAGTGTTTGACTATGATGTAGAACAGATCAGAAATGCAGATTGTGTACTTGCAATCTATCATGGTCATTATTCTGACAGTGGTACTGCCTGGGAGTTAGGTTTGGCACACGATATTACTTGTATCGTTGCTCATGTTGATACAAGTAATGTAGCAAGTATCATGCCTGTTACTGGATGCTACTACAATATTAAATTCTCAGATATTGGTAAGATAGATCTGAAGAATTTACTTGATAATGAAAGACCTTCTTCCAGAGGATTGAATGCTTGGATAGTAGAGCAGAAATAACACAACTAGGATTTGTAGTGAAATGTAAAGCCGAGAGTGCGGTATGGACATTGCAGGCTCTGATATGAAGGCACTCTAATCTATCAGTATTAGTCCAGAGATCAGAAATGATTCAAAGCGAAAATTTCACAGTTGTGTTTTACAAGGTCTCTTACAGCAACCTTTATTTAGAATCTACGGAGTTTTATAGAGACCTTTTATGAGGTATTGGTGTTAGTGATAGCATATGTGACTTCCAATCACAAGGGGAGAGTTTGAATCTCTTATACCTCTCAATTGTAACTAATAATTATTAATAAACTAAATTAATGAAACGTTTTAAAGAACTTTCAGATGATATAATCAGAACTGTGTGAAATAACAGTAAAAATAAAGTGGTAAGTATGTTCGTGGTGCTACTTCTATCTGTGTAAATTGTGGAAATGCCAAGCTGAATATGCCTACAAGGAATTTATCAAACGCTGAAAAGAAGGTAAAGAATTAGGAATGGCAGGTGAAGATGGATTATCTGCACATATTCGACGATATTTATTAGAGAAGGCTAATTATACCTGTGAAATTCCAGGATGTAATTTCATTAATCCTTATACTAATTTATCCATTCTTCAGATACATCATATTGATGGAGATGCAACTAACAATAAAGAAGAAAATCTCCAGGTTTTGTGTCCAAATCATCATGCAATGACTGAACATTTTGGATCAAGGAATAAAAATGATACTCTAAAAATAAATAGTTTATAGGCTAGCTCAAAGCCTATTCGAACAAACTACCGAAGTAATGAGCACTCCCTAAATGTTAGGGTAAAGTCGATGCTGATAGACAATAAAGAAACAAGTTAGTTTCATTCAGCAATTTTAGCGGCGTAATAACTCTTAACATATAAATTGATCATTTGTATGGCAATAAAAAATCAGACGTGCAAACTACGATAGTGTTTATAAGCCTCCTTGGCACAGCGGCGACTGCAACGGTTTTGTAATCCGTCTTCATTTGAACGCGTCGGTTCGAGTCCGACAGGAGGCTCTAAAATTTTATTAAAAACTTTATAATATGTTAGAACTTATAAAGAAATGGTTTGAATTGAAATTTCATGTACATGATTGGGAGACAGTTGAAGAAAAAAAGTCTTCGGGGCTGAAAATCCAGAGGTGAACGTTCGATTCGTCCCACTAATAGGCTACATACAGCAATTATCTTCTTAATGCATATTTTTGGATGATAACGTAGCCTTTCTTTTAAATTAATTATTAAATATGATAAATATAAAGTAGAGCTATAAAATCCCGACGTAACACCATTTGACTGTAAATCAAACCCCCGTTAACAAATTGGTGTAGTGGACTCTGGGGTAGTGAGGTTCGAATCCTCACGGCGGGACTAATTTAATTTGCGAGTATCGACTTTGTTCAATTTTTAAATTTTTAACAAGATGTTTGAAGCAAAAAAGAAAATGTTATTTGCTGTTGATAGCAGTAAATCGTCATCTAAATCAGCCTTTATTCAGGCAGGATTAAAAACTGCAGCAGAAACCACTACAGGTAACGGTGGCAAAGCCTATTCCAGTACAGGGGATCCCTTCGTTGACCAGTTTGGCAGTACATCTAAGTACAGAGAGATCCGCCCATTTGCAGAAATTGCAAAAGACTGTGAAATTCTCTGGGCAGAAAATAAAGAGGATACTGTTAAATTTATCTTTTTCTTGCGAATGATTTGTCGTAAGATTAATGATAAAGAGTATGGTACCGAAGAAGTACAAAAGGGTTCTGAGCTTCGTCATGAAGGTATTATGCGTCTCATCTGGCTACATACCAAAGATAAAAAAGTATTCTGGAAGAATGCTTGGCTGATTCCCTTGGTGGGTTCTTGGAAAGATCTCTTCGTTATGCTTCGTTATGACTTAGTTTATAACGGCTGGGAACACCGAGTTCTGGATTGGCACCGTTTTGCAGATCTGATTACTGCTGGCCTTAGTTCTGATTCCCAAACGAATCTTCTTCGTAAGTATCTTCCTCAGGTCAAGGCACGTTCCAAGTGTACTACAGTAGAGGCACAAGCAAATTGTATGATTGCAAAATGGCTGTGTTCAGGACTTTACGGTGCGTCAGAAGCAAGGACAGATGCTGAAAAGTATCGGGTATATCGTTCTTATGCAAAGATGAAAGCCGCAGGGACAGCACATAGCTGGCAACAGCTTATTTCAAAGCAACGATATACAGAGATTGACTTTGATAAGATTCATGGTCGCGCCTTAAACCTTCTTGTACACTCCAAGTTCTTAGAGAATCATAATCTCAAAGAGAAGTATCAGGAATGGATAGGAGCCCCAGAGACAAAGAAGGTGAAGTACACAGGTTTTGTACATGAGCTCTTTAAACCTATTTGTAACACTGCTCCTTGTAATATAGAGCAGCACATCAAAGATACTATTAATAAGCAGTTTATGACTTTTGTTAATAAGTGTAAGGAAGAGGGCAATACTACAGATCTAATTGTGGTACGTGATACTTCTGGTTCAATGGGTGCAGCAGCAGCTGGAACTTCCATGTCTTGTTACAATGTAAGTAAGGCAATTGCTCTGTATTTCTCTTACTTCTTGAAAGGAAGGTTTCAAAATGCATGGATTGAGTTCAACTCGAAAGCTATGATGCATGAGTGGAAAGGAAAAACTCCTCTGGAAAAATGGTTTAATGACCGTTCAGGGTACTATGGAAGTACAAACTTTGAGGGTGTTATTAACCTCTTTACTCAGTTGAAGCTTGAAGGTGTTCCAGAAGAGGAATTTCCTAAAGGAATTCTTTGTATCAGTGATTGTGAGTTTGATGCTTCAAGTCTGAATAAGACTTCAGTTGAAAGAGTCCATGATACATTGACAGCTGCAGGATTTTCTAAAAAGTATGTTGACAATTTTGTCATTTGCCTTTGGAATTTGAGAAACGATTACTACGGATATCATGCGCAGAATCGCCCTCCATTCCAAACTTATGGTGACGTCAAGAATGTCTACTACATGTCTGGATATTCAGCACAGATTGTATCTTTCTTAAATGGGAAGGTGCAGACTACACGGGATCTGTTCGATGAGGCTATGAATCAAGAGATTCTGTCTCTCATTAAGATGTAAATTTAATAGGCTCTGGTAGAAATACTAGAGCCTTTTTATTAATAATCTAATTATGGGTAAGTACCTTAAAGATTATCAAATTCCTGACTATTGCGAGGAGGATAAACCTAGAATGCCAAAGCGGCCTAAGAAGTTTAAAGACCAAGAGGGAGGAAAATCTTTAGTAAAGAAAAAGTTCAAGCGATGAAGAGATGATTCTTAAGAATATTTAGAAGGTTTAATGAACCATCAACTGATAGTTCAAAAGAATTTCCTAAAAAAATGGTTGACTTAGAACAATTTGACGATGTATTTATAGTTACTAATAGAAAAGTATATAAGGCCTGGGTTATGAAAAGAACCAGTAGGCTTTTACAAATTTTTATTTGGGAGTCTAAAAAGGAGGTAATTATAAATACAATTGGACAAGCTAATTCTAATGTTATTCCTTTTGGCAAGGATAGCTATTTAATTATAAATAAAAAAGATATATGCAGTTACTTGTAGTAGTCGACATGCAAGAAGACTTTGTTCGAGGAGCTTTAACGGTTCCTGGCGCGGAAGAAATTATCCCTGGCATTAAAGCTAAGGTTGAAGATCATCTTATTAAAGACGATATTGTATTATTTACAAGAGATACTCACTATAGCAAGTCAGCTCCTACAAAGTATCTCTATAAAAACTCAAGGGAAGGAAAATATCTGCCTATGCATTGTGAAGAATCTTCAAAGGGATGGCAAATTTGTAAAGAATTTAAACCTTTCTTAGGATCTTGTTATATTCTTGATAAAATTAATTCTTTTGGATTCGGCCAAGATACTTTAGAAGATGCATCCCTTTCAGCAACTCCTGAATGTATTACAAATAATACTTTTGATAATATTACTGTTGTAGGAGTTGTTACAAATCTTTGTGTTCTCTCTTGTGCAGTTAGTCTACAAACAATATTTCCTAGCGCAGAAATCATAATTGACGCTAGTCTTTGTCGTTCCAATAACAATGAACTTCATAACAAAGCTTTAGATGTTATGGAGGGTTTACAAATGACTATAATTAATCGTTATTAAAATAAACTTAATGTTTAGAACAGTTTGTAGAACTAAATTTTATTAATATTTTTGTAGTATAAAACTAATGAAATATGGATAAAATTTGTTCAAAATGTGGAGAGACTAAAGACATTTCACTCTTTGCTAAAGATCGCCATTCTTCTGATGGATATACTTGTTGATGTAAAGACTGTAGAAATAAAATACAGAGAAGAAAATCCTGATAAAGTTCGGGAACATAATGAAAGGTGAAAAGAAAAGAGTATTATAATCTTCCAGAAAATCAAGAAAAACTTCGAAAGCATCATCTTAAATTACTTTAGAAGATTATGACACTCTGTTTCAACTTCAAGGTGGCGTTTGTGCTATATGTGGAAAACCTGAAACAAGTGCAAAAGTTAGTAATTTGGCAGTAGATCATAACCATATAAATGGTAGTATTAGAGGCCTACTATGTAACAAATGTAATAGAGGATTAGGATATTTTGAGGATGATATAACTATTTTATCTAAAGCTATAGAATATTTAAAAAAAATAAAAAATGTTTAAACCATGTTCGGTCCTTCTTTCTGATTTCTATAAACAGGACCATCAACGTCAGTATGACCCTAACATTACTAAGGTAGTTTCTTACTATGTACCTCGTAAAGCTAGTATTCCTGAATTTGATAAGGTAGTAGTTTTTGGTATTCAAGCATTTATTGAGGAGTATCTGATTGAGTACATGAATGAAAATTTCTTTAATCGTCCCTTAGAAGAAGTTATTGCAGAATATGAATTTGTGATTTCTTCTACTATGGGAGCAGACCGTGTTAACTCGGATAAAATTAAAAACCTTCATGAATTAGGATATCTTCCTATCGAAATTTGGGCACTTCCTGAGGGATATAAAGTAGGAATGAATATCCCCTGTATCGAGATTTCTAATACTAATCCAGAATTTGCATGGTGTACTAATTTCATTGAAACCCTGATGCTCTCTGAGCTTTGGTATCCAATGTGTGTTGCAACTGCTGTAACTAAATATCGTAGTATCGTAAATGATTTTTATTCTAAAACTTCTGATATTTCTGGTCGTTCTGCTATTTCTGAGTTCGGATTTAGAAGTTTAGTTGGACTTCATGGTGCTATTAAAGCTTCGTGTGGATTTTTACTCTCTTTTAATAAGACTGCGACTATTCCTGGCATTATGTATGCTTCAAAGTATTATCATACCCCAATGTCTGTAGTAGGTGGAGGTATGGCTTCTACTGAGCACTCCGTAATGTGTAGTTCTGCTGCCATTAATGGGGATGAAAAAGTTATGATTCGACGCCTCCTTACTGAGGTCTATCCTAATGGATCATTCTCTATGGTAAGTGATTCCTATGATTACTGGAATGTTGTCGATGAGATTCTTCCATCTCTTAAGGAAAAAATTCTCAGTAGAAATGGTACTTTGTATGTTCGTGGTGACTCTGGAGATCCTGTAGAAATTGTAACTGAGACGGTTTTCTCTCTTTGGGAGACTTTTGGAGGCACTGTCAACTCTAAGGGATATAAAGTCTTAGACCCTCATGTTCGAGCTTTATATGGTGATGGCATCACTCAGTTACGTGCAAAACAGATTTATCAGATTTTGTATGATAAAGGATTCTCTGCAGAGAATGTTGCACTTGGTGCAGGAGGATTTTCCATGCTTTCTTACATGGATGAGTTTGGGAATGTAAATATGTTCTCTCGCGATACATTTAATGTAGCAATTAAATGCAGCTATGTAGAACAAACCATTGATGGAAAAACTAAATCTATCATGGTCTGCAAAAATCCTAAAACGGATTCAGGAATGAAGAAATCCCACAGAGGATGTTGTGCTGTTTTCTACAACCATGTAACTGGTGAGTTTGATTGTGATGAAGGTATGACACTGAAAGAAGCTCATAATGAGCCTTTCAATTTACTTCGTCCTATCTTTTCAGATGGAAAAATGAGAGAGCAAACTACCCTCACAGAAATTCGTAGAACTCTTTGGAACGGGGAATTCTAATGAAAGAAGTATATGAAGGAATAGTTTCCTTTCTTAAGAATTATCAAGAACGTACTCATGTGAAAGGGTATGTTCTTGGTATTTCTGGAGGAAAGGATTCTACTGTAGTGGCCAAATTATTGGTAGATTCTATAGGTAAGGAAAATATATTAGGTGTGCTAATGCCTAATGGTAAGCAAGCTGATATTGAGGATAGTTATACAGTATGTGACTTTCTTGATATTAACTATACTGTTGTTAATATAGAAAATGCGTTTGATGAACTTATTCATCAAATTGATGTTTCGAAAATAACTACAGTGGAAGGGAGTGAAGAAAACATTCCAGTAACGAAAAAGGCTCTTACTAATGTTCCTCCTCGTATTCGTATGACTATTCTATATACTATAGCTCAGTCTGTAGGATATCGAGTAGCAGGGACTAGTAATACTTCAGAATTATTTATTGGTTGGGGAACTAAATGGGGAGATTTGGCATCTGATATTAATCCTATTTCTCAATTAACATGTTCTGAAGTTATTTCTTTAGGAGACTACATGGGGCTCCCATATGATCTTATACATAAGACTCCTGCAGATGGATTAACAGGAAAGTCTGATGAAGAAAATTTTGGTTTTACATACAAAGAGCTTGATACTCTTATTGTAAAGCAGCGAAATCTTACTTGCACAGGTAGAATACAATGTGCTTTTACTGAACAAGAATTAAAAATCTTAAAATTACATGAAGCTGCGTATCACAAAGATCATGTAATTAAAATACATTATTAATATAGGAAGCGGATCATGGAGTTCTAGCGCATATAAAGCTTTTGCTGATAGCTATACTAAAAAATCCAGAGAAGAAATCTTTCATCAAAGATCTCTACACGAAGAAATGGATGCGGGAACGAGAGGAGTTAGATTTCCTAGGATGTAATATCCCTATCCAATATTTTGATCCATATGTACAAATAACAACTCCTTTTGATGTAATGTTGAATTCTGAAAGGTTCTACAGTAGGGAAAGGAATATGGGAGACTGTTCAGAGACAAAGAGAAGGACTAGCTTTATATGTAAAAGATTTAGCTTTTCCTCAAGTTGTAAAAATGAAGCTCCGATTAATTAGAGAATGGGCGGAAGATAGACTCCAGTTTAAGGAAACTTATTCAAGATTTACTCATGTTTTCGATAACTTAGATTCTTTAGTACATACTTATTGTAAGATTTTTTATCCCAATATAGTATTGGAGGATACGTTATCTAAATTAGCATGGAAAGAAAAGACTTCTGTGATATTTGAGGGTTCTCAAGGAGTACTTTTGGACCCTAATATTGGATTTTCATATGAATATACTACCCCACTTCCATGTTGTCCATCGTGGAACAATCTCCCATTCTTTTTAAGTGATGATCAACTAATATTTAATTTTGTATATAGATCTTATTTAACAAGACATGGTAAAGGGCCTGTTGGAGATTCTATATTTAAGGAGATTAATAACCCTTATGAAACAAATTTAAATAATCCTTTTCAAGGGGAATTTCAAACTTATGAATTCAATAAGGAATTAGTCTTGTATGGAATTGACCATGTTAAATCACACTTTAATCCTGACTATAAGGTAAGGTTGATTGAAACATATGTGCAGGACATGACTTAGGAATCCCTTATAATTACTCTATCAAAACCTGCAAAAAGAATTTTGACTCTGTATGCAAATAATTAACTTTTTATACCCAGAAAAGTCAGAAATAAAGTATCGAATTGATACTTATCCTGATTCTCAATCTCATCTTGTACTTGAGTCTGAAATGGATAGACGAAAGTCCCTGCTGATCTATACTAGATTATCCAATTTGAATGATATTTGGATTCTAATGCAATTAGCGGATATTTGTCATCGTCAAGGTATCCAGATTTCCTATCTACAAATAGCTTATTTGTTTGCAGCGCGAACTGATAGATTATTTTCTTTTAATGAGGCATTAGATTTGGAGCTTGTTAAAAAATGTCTTATCTTTGTACAAGCACAGCAAATTCTAGTACTGGATCCTCATTCTAAGCGTTTGATTACAGAAGGGGTAATTGATAATGACTGGCCTGCATTCTTTGCTTTAGAAGCAAGTTCTAATATTTCAGAGAATGTTTTATTCCCTGACGAAGGTGCCTATCATCGTTACAGTGAGCTTTTTGACTTTGATACGACATACTATGCTACAAAGCATAGGATTTCAAGAGATAAGTTAGAGGTAAAATTACCTTCTAGAATAAAGCCAAATACTTCTATTCTAGTTTTTGATGACTTATGTGATGGTGGAGGAACTTTCTTTGCAATTTATAAAGCATTACAAGACATGGGAGTAACTGATGTGCATTTACGTGTCACACATGCTATCCAAAAAGAACCTTTAGTAAAATTGTCAGAACTTTACAAAACAATAACAATTACCAATTCTTATAAGGATTGGGATAAAGAAGAACTTCCAAACAATATAAGAGTAATAAAAGTTTATGAATAAATTTAATGAAATTCTGAGTGCTACTGGAACTGCAGTACTCAAGAAACGTGCTGAAATCATCAATGCTGATGCCCGCGAAGCAGCTAAGGATCAGGTTAATCTCATTGAGAAAGGGATTCGTCGGATTAAGTCCAAGATTATGAATCTGGAGGATCTGTCGATTAAATCGACCGAATCACTGGTTGTAGGTACGGACTTTAAGGCAGATGAGTGGGTAACTCGGATGTTCAAGCTTCGTGATGACCTGCGCAACGCTGAAATCTGTCTGGAAATTGCTCAGAATATTTATAATGAGTATTTCACAGAACTTCCTGAAGTAGACTGTGATAAGAAAGCAGAATAGCTTTACAGGCGGAGTAAATCCGCCTTTTGGTTCTATAGTTTAATTGGAAGAATTTTAGAATACGAATCTGAGAACGAGGGTTCGAATCCTTCTAGAACCTCTAAAGTAAAGGTATGAAAACTGTCTTATATAGAATACAATCAATTGAAGCTCCTGAAGGAGAAGGATTTAGGTATAATTCATTAAGAACATTATCTGACACAAAAGTGAATGAAGAAATGTGCTTAAGAAATGAATTTGGGAATCATTATTTGATTAACGATCCTAAATATTGAATTTGCGAGATTTTAAAAGAAATAGAAGATGATGTATAGTTTAGATGAAATAGGTATTTTACCCAGTTCAAAAGCTACTGATATTGTAAGTCGTAGTGAATGTGATCCTTGAGGAGATTTAGGAACCTATCCTATCTTTGTTGCTCCTATGACATCTGTAATTGATGAATCAAATTATCAACTTTTTACAGATGCTGATGTTCTTCCTATTATTCCCCGACGTGTTGATAATTTACAATTTAGACTTAATGCATGTAATCATGTATGGTGTGCATTTAGTTTAAAAGAATTTGAGACTTTCTTTTGTGAAGGAGAAGTAGCGGATGAGTGTCCTTTAGTACTTATTGATTTAGCTAATGGACATATGAAAAAAATCTATGAATTAGTCAAAAAGGCTAAGGAGAGATGGGGAACTATTATTATAATGGTAGGAAATATTGCACATCCAGATCTTTATTGGGAATGTTATGATGCAGGAGTAGATTATGTTCGAGTAGGAATTGGAACTGGTAGTGTATGTACTACTGGAGTAAAAACTGGGATACATGCTTCAATGGAATGGTTGTTACGACATCTATCTAATTGTAAATCCATGATTAAAGATTCTCCTAAACCTAAAAAAGCTCCAAAAATCATTGCAGATGGAGGAATTTCTACAATAGATAGAGCTATAAAATGTTTAGCTTTAGGTGCAGATTATGTAATGATGGGCAAAATGTTTGCTCAGTGTACAGAAGCCTGTGGAATATCTAGAATTAAAGGAATTGATAAGGATCCACAACTTGCTAAATATCTTACAGCCCTAACCTTAGCTGAAAAAGATAGGATTTTTAATACAGGAAAGTATCCCAAAGAACGACTCTATTATGGAATGGCAAGTGAACGTGGGCAGAAAGATATTTCTAATACTAAAAAGGCAGAAGAAGGAATTGAGATCTGGGTTCCTATTGAATATTCTCTTGAATCTTTACTTTCCCAATTTGATTCTGCATTAAGATCAGCTATGTCCTATACTGGGTGTAGAACTCTTGAGGAATTCAAAAATGTAAAATGGGAGTATATGTCCCAATCAGAAAGAAATGCTTATTATAAGTAAATGGTTTTAACATATTAAAGACAAACTAAAATAAACAGATACATCTGTTTATTTTTAAGCCCCTGTAGTTCAATGGAGAGAACCTCAGATTTCTAACCTGATAATCCAGATTCGAATTCTGGCGGGGGTACTAAATAACAGGTGCAGTGGTTATAGTAAATAGGTTCGAGTCCTATTGAAAGGTCCGTTCGACTCGGATAGCACCTCTAATAACTTATATATTATGGAATACGTAAAAACATATTGTCCTTATTGTATTCATGTAATTTGGACTGAAGATGGATATGGAGCTTCTGGTATAGCTAGAATCTTTTCAACTTTACTTTCTATGGGGATGTCAAATTTAGCCTGCACTAAATACAGTAAGTGTGTTAGTTGTGGTGATATTAAAGAGCTATAATATGATAGTTAAAGTTCAGGATGTTAAAGGACTGGCTTGTGTTTATCTTCCAACTTGGAAGCCTTGTGAATGTTGTATCAAACATAATTGCCTCGGTAACTTGATTTTTATAGAGTCTGATAAAGTTACTAAATAATAAAGAAATCTAAATGTGTCAATACTGTACTAGTTTTGTTCCCTTCCAGATTGAGGGTAGAGAATATGTTATATTAACTAAAGCCAATTATGGGGTTATTGTGAATGCTGATAATTGGACTGAAATTGGCATACATATTGGATTTTGCCCATTTTGTGGTCAACCATTTAATTCGTATTTAGAATGCAAACGTTACTTTGGGTAGATGATGCCCGTAATCCGCTTGAGGATGATTGGTTAAATTTTAGTCCAATTGGCTGAAATTGTCTTGTAATATGGGCACAATCTTATCAAGAAGCAATTGATTTTCTTGAAAAAGAATGGCCTGATGCAATTTGTCTAGACCATGATTTAGGAGAGGAAAAAAGTGGTTATGATATAGCTAAATATATTGTAAATCGTTGTATTGATGACGGGAGGAAACTTCCATTATTTGCAAGTCAATCTGCAAATCCTGTTGGTAGAGAAAATATTTTAGGATTGCTTAAAAATTATCAGAAACAAGAACTTTCTTAAATAAACTGAATCATGATCCCCGTATATTTACGTTCAAGCAAAGAATAAATTTCATAAATGGATTATCGGAGAAAAGGATACACATTTAGAAATAAGTTGTACTTAATACTATTTTCAAATGAAGTGGCGTTTTAAAATTTGTTTTTATGTAATTCCTTCAGTGGTTGTTTTTCTTATATGTCTTGGGTTACACAATTCTGGATTTAGCAGTTATCTAAAAACTCATACTTATCAGTGTAGAGTTGTTGGAGGTGAAAAAACTGAAGGAGGTTATAAGCGTTCTGGACATATGTATCTTATTTTACAGGAGGTTAATAGTAATAAAATCTTTAGTATTGATGCTCCCCCAGAAGATTACCATCTATACCATAACAAACCTGGAACAATTCTAACTTATACTCTTAAAGAGTATTTTATTGCTCCCAATAAGACATATGATTTATATAGAATTCTATTTTTAACTGGAATAAGTCTTTTAGCTGGATTGTTAGTAACATTTCCCCTCTTACTTAGCGCAATTAATATATCAGAAGAAATGATATCTACTTTAATGATCGCTACTCTTATTCTATTAGGAACTTTAACTCTTTCTTATAATTTTGTTATATAATGCTATATTGTAATATATGTGGAACTCCCCTTCGATATATAGGGGAGACTAAAGACTCTAATGGAAATATTATAAGTATTTATTCATGTCCGAAGTGTAATAAGTTGATTTATATTTAATATGTTTTTCGTTAATTTGGTTATATTAATTCTTTGTGGGTTTATTTTGGGATATGAAAGACAAAAAACAAATAAAGTAATTGGCATTCGTTCGGTTATTCTATTAATGTTAGGATCTTTTATATTTACTTATATTTCCACAAGGATAGGCGGAGACCCTTCCAGAGTTGCTGCCCAAATAGCTTCTGGTGTTGGCTTTATTGGTGCAGGAATTATCTGGAAAGATAGATCTACTAATATAGCTAATTTAACAACGGCAATTCTAATCTGGGTTATTGCAGCTTTAGGAAGTATGATTGCTATTGGATTACTTGCTGAAGCAGTAGTAATAACAGGAGTAATTTACATTGTCCTTAGATTTAATTTTTTGAAGGACGTCTAAAGGTTTGGAGAGTAATCCTTGATGGTGATAGGGCTTGCCTGCTAAGCAATGTGGTTCGATTCCACTGCTCTCCGCAAATAAACTAATATTAGAAGGGTATGGAATTTAAAGTAATCAGAATTATCTTTGATGATGGAACAGGTTTTTAATTTTCAACATGTAAGAGATTTCAGTTACAATGAGAAAAATAAATCTGCAGTTATAACTATAAAAGGAAACGGACCAAATTGGGATACTCTGCTATTTGATAATAATATTACTGAATTATATATTTCGAATTTAGAGTAATTAAGGATGCCCCTGTGGCGTAATTTGGTAGCCGCGCTAGACTTAGGATCTAGTGAGGAAACTCGTGCAGGTTCGAGTCCTGTCAGGGGTACTTAACAATGTTTAAAATTATTAATACCAATGAATATTGAAAATTTTTCAACGACAAATCTTCCTGGTCTAGCAGACCTAGGAGATACTAAAAATTAGGCAAGTATTAAAGGGCCTATAGGTCCTGTGGGATGTTCAGCAACAGGTGTAGGCAGTGGAAATCTTACTTCTACTACCTCAAATTTATACATCCCTTCAACTGGAATCTATAC
>ULVB01011216.1_pt1 | contig 24438 bp, 18 predicted proteins | sample 1959071 | NCBI WGS metagenome assembly ULVB01 (sample SAMEA4835776, study PRJEB28245) | human gut metagenome | biome: gut microbiome; material: fecal sample | place: Denmark | collected 2008 | reverse complement strand
GCGGATATTCAAATATGATTACTCCATATTTTATGCTTGTTAAATCTGAGGGGAAGAAAGGAAAACATATTTATTCATTAGAATCAATTCCTACTATTTATTTGAAGTCTTTTAAGAAGAAAGAAGAGGATACTATTAACTATTTAAGTTGTAAAAACAAATTAAAGAATCCTGTTGTTATATCTGACAAGTTGTTAATGAGAACTATCGTTAAGATTCCTTATTTTAAAAATGATTCTAATTTATCACTTGTTAAATTAGGAATTTCAGGGAGAACAGGAAATAGTATAGTTTATATAAATTTATCAGAATTAATTTTGCCTTTAGAATGGAAAAATTATTATAGGAAAATAAGTAATCTGCTCGGCACTAATGTTTCTTCAACTAAATCTAAGGATTTATCAAAATATACAGAACAAATGAAAAATGATCCTACTTCTACCTTAGTTGATGGATCTAATAAAGTCGAACATGATAAAAATAATATATTCTTCAGTTATCTAATCAATAATGTCATTAAAAAACCTATATTTGAAGGATTACCTAAAACCAGTTGTTCTTTTATTAAATTGGAAAGCAAGTATGACGAATTTTGTTCTTTAAATACTCTTGAACAAGCGAAGATAATAGCTACAATAATCAAATTGCTTTCATGTAAAAGCGTGCAAGGTTGTAATCTTTCAAATCTATCAGGTCTACCTTCTTCTTTAGGTGCGTTGATTAGTAATAAGGCTCTCACGGAAGGAACAATAATTTTAAAAGAATCAAGTTGTGGTTTGAAAGAAAATATTATATTTGTCGTTCCAAATGATTAAGGCTGTTAACGGTGGGATATCGAATAGTAAAAATTAACAAGCGTTGTAAGCTTGAAACTTCTATGGAGTATCTTGTCTATAGAGCTGAAGAAGAATATAGGATTCTTTTGGACGAGATATCAGTTTTAATAATTGAAAATCAGCAAGTCTGCATTACAGCTGCTTTGATGTCTAAATTGATGGACCATAAGGTCAGAGTTGTCTTTTGCAATGATGCTCACATGCCCCAAGGAGAAGTAGAGCCGTATGCTGGCTGTTATGATACTCCTAACAAGATAAAAATCCAGTTAAATTGGAATCCAATTATTTGTGATGAAGTTTGGAGCAAGATTATTAAATATAAGATTCATAATCAAGCACAAGTTTTAAAGTTTAAAGGAGATGAGAAAGCTTTTAATTTACTTAAAGACTATGAATATGATATTCATAGAGGCGATTCTACAAATAGGGAAGGCCTAGCAGCAAAAAGCTATTTCTTTTCGTTATTCGGATTAGATTTTGAAAGAAGAAAGGAGTCTGATGTTAGAAATATTTATTTGAATTATGGATATTCATTACTTCTAAGCCTAGTCAGCAAAGAGATTGCTTCTTTTGGCTATCTAAATGCCTTTGGAATTCATCATATTGGAACTACCAATCATTATAATTTAGCTTGTGATTTTGTCGAACCTTTAAGGCCGTTTGTGGACATTATGTTGGTTAGAAATGAATTAACTCCAGACAATTTTAAAAGACAATTTATGAATATGCTGACTAGTGAAGTTAGAATTGATGACAAAAACATGCTATTAAATAATGCAGTTAGAGATTATGTTTTAAGTATCCTTACAGCATTGAAAACAGAAGATCCTAATTTGATTTTACAAATTACATTTAAAGATGGGACTATATAGATATATGAGATCAATATTAATGTTTGATCTTCCTGTTTTAACAGCTACTGATAGAAAGAACTATAGGCAGTTTGTAAAGTTCTTAAAGCAATCCGGATTTATTATGTTTCAAGAATCAGTATATATAAAGCTGTCAATAAATGAATCTAACGTTAAAGCTATGGAAAAAGTAATGAAAAATCATCTTCCTCCTAAAGGATTTGTTACTATGCTTACTGTTACGGAAAAACAATTTCAGAGTATGAGTTTCTTAGTTGGAGAATTTAAAACTGACGTCATATGCACAGATGAAAAGGTTATTGAATTATGATTGTTATAAGAAGTAAAGATTTTGATCAGGAATTGAACCTTGATTCAAATAAGTTTTATTCTTTAGTTATAGAGAATGTTAGTTTTTATAGGACCTTCTATATCGGATTGAAAAATCAAATAGAAAACGGAGACGATTATCTTTTGTATGAAGATACAAATGATAAGAAAGGATCTATAGATAAAGATTGTTATCTTATAGAAAATCCTCTAAATGTTCAAATTGATGAGAAGAAGATTAATTTAGTAGTACAAAAATCAATTGGTACCAAACAACCTCCAGAGATGAGAGAAAGTTATCAAGTGTTATTGAGCAAAATCAATGAATTCATTAATAGTATTAGTTACGATTACTATTTGCCTTTGATTTTTGATGATGGATTAACGTTAGTCAACTTTTTAAAAGCTATTAATCTTAGAATAGCTGATACTACTGATAATCCAGTTGATCAGTTAGTCTTTAAAATTAGAGAGCTATCTTATGTATTAGGTTTTAAAGTCTTTTTTATTATGAATTTATACGATTACTTCACTCCTAACGAGATAGAAAGTATCCATAAGGAATTGAATAGTCTTGAGATAAAGATGATCAATATTTCATCTCATAGAAACAAGTATAAAATCAACAATGAATTCATTGTTGATATCGATGAAGATTTGGCTGAAATTCATATTGGAGAAGATGAATAAAAAGAGTATAATTTTAGATGTATTAGCGGTGCTTTCTTCCCGGCCTTTTAAACGGGATTTGAGGTTTGAGGTTTGAGAGTATTGCTAAAACAAATACAACACACACAAAGCAGAAGAAGACCTTCCATTTTAGGAGTTTGAGAGTATTGCTAAAACAAATACAACACACACCCAACAATTAAATATGATACTCGTTATTTGTTTGAGAGTATTGCTAAAACAAATACAACACACACTTGGCATTTCTGGGTCAGCTTGGACAGCTGTTTGAGAGTATTGCTAAAACAAATACAACACACACCGTCGATAGGAATCCAGGTCAAGTTCAAAGGTTTGAGAGTATTGCTAAAACAAATACAACACACACATTTCAAAATTGGTTCAACTGCAAAATACTGTTTGAGAGTATTGCTAAAACAAATACAACACACACATTTTAAAATTGGTTCAACTGCCAAATACTGTTTGAGAGTATTGCTAAAACAAATACAACACACACTATTAATTACTTCTAAGAAATGCATTGATGTTTGAGAGTATTGCTAAAACAAATACAACACACACTGTAAGTTCAACGCGAAAAAGCCAAGCCTTGTTTGAGAGTATTGCTAAAACAAATACAACACACACACCATTAATTCCCACTCGGGCAAAGCTGTTGTTTGAGAGTATTGCTAAAACAAATACAACACACACTTTCTTTTCATCAATATTATAAACACTATCGTTTGAGAGTATTGCTAAAACAAATACAACACACACAAATAGTCTTTACCGATTCCTCCGATGTATGTTTGAGAGTATTGCTAAAACAAATACAACACACACAAGGAGATAAAAAATAAAATATGCCCAATTCAAATTTAAACGCCGGTGAAGTTTCTCAGGCAAAAGCTTGGCTAAGCGATATTTATGTTTTAGCTGATGAAATGCAGCCGGTTAGACCTGCAGATTATCAACATGGCTATAATTGGATAAAAACAAGAGATGTTACTGCTGCTAAACCTGCCGCTAAACATGTATGTAAAGTAATAAATTCGTCACTTTTTGAAAGTATTGATGATGACCTCAAGCTTATTGCAAAGTTGCCTTATATTAAAGCTTTTGGTGAGAGCGCTACAAGCCTTGAAGCTAAAGGCATAAGAGCAAGGAGTGAAATTGTTGCTGGACAGCAGCTTGATACTAGCGCCAAGCTGCTTGCAACTGCCTGTGCTGCTATGAAATTAGAGTGGGATCCAGCTAATTCCACTCAAGAAGAAGTAGATGATTTCTTCGACAGTAAGTTTGGCATGGCTTTACAGTCATTTGGTTTAATTGGTAAAGCTGAAGACATTAATAAACCAGAAAAATCAGCCTATGAACAGTTTATATATGATTGTATGAATGCTGATTAATAAGAAAAGGGAGCGCAAAATAAATGAAAATTAGAAAATTAAATGAATCAATTTTAAGAGAAGCCGATGAAAAAGCTACCGCTGTTGAAGTAGATCCAAGTGCTTCTACTTCTGAAATCGCAAAAGATATCTCATCTACTGCCGCAGCTGATGGAGCCCCTGTTTCCTCAGAAGTTGCTAATTAGAAAGCTCAAGAAATAAAGTCTATCTCAGATTTTATCTCTGCCGATGACCTTGCTATTATCGGCACTTATGCCAGTAGCAAAGAAGATGTAGGCCTTAGCTTAAATATTAGAAATAAGTTGACAGATGTTCTTGATAGAGCATTAAGAAAAAATAGCAGATTTATGAAAGAAAGAATTCCACAAATGAAAAATGTTTATGTTTGTGGCTTACCTGGCTCTTCTAGGACTGCTGTTATTAAAAATTGGTGCAATACTAACGGTATTAATTTAGTACAGTTAAATGCTAAAGATAAAGAAATTGACGATATTATTAATGGTATTACTGTTCCTCTTAGAGATGATAATGGCGGCATTAGAAATGTTGTTAAATTTAGGTCTAAGAAACTTAATGCACTAGAAAAACCAAATTCTGTTTTATTCTTAGATGAGTTAAATAGACAACAAAGTGAAGCTTTACGTGGAACTTTGCTTGATATTTTAAATGATAAGAGCATTGAAATTACAAATGAAGATGGCACAGATGCTAAACATACTTTTAATAACTTATTATTCTGTATTGTAGCTATGAACCCTTCTGCCGAAAATGATCTTGGCGCCACTGAATTAAATGCGGCTGAACTTGGCCGTGGCAGCTATTGGGTAAATTTTGAATCTATAAAAGAATCAGCCCTTGAATATTTTAATAAATGTTTAAAGTCTGTTTTAAAACGTAATGGTAAGTTTATGCTTAAGTTAGAGCCTTTTAAGGATACTAGTGAAGAGTTTGCTAAATACTATAAGAAAGCAAGAGAGACATTTGTTGAAAGTGCCTATGAATTAAAATTAGCTACATTTATTTTAAATAGCAGTACATTTAGATTTTCAGATAGAACAGATGTTGAACGCGTTGCAAATTATGAAATATCCAAAGATAATCTGGGTAGAACTTTAAAAGATATTAAAGGCCAGCCTGTTAGTTATACTCAAAGATTTGCTTATGTTTCTCAGAGAGAGCTTTCGTTTGAGGGTATTGCTAAAATAAATACAACACACACGGCCATTGCCCATTGCTTTATTCAGCTATAAAAGATTGTTTGAGAGTATTGCTAAAACAAATACAACACACACGACTACAGCAAGCAGACAGAAGAAATACTGACTTGACACGCTATTTTCATCCATTTTCATCATTTTTTCGTTCCGATTAGAACTAAATAGATGCAGCAAGTTGAAAGAATAGATTCATCATTGTGCTATCATATAACTGCTTATGTAACCATCTGAAAATACTTCTTATTTTTATAATCAGCGGGCTTTCAAAGCAAACACACGACCAAATCAAACATGGAAAACACAGCGCTACCGGCAACGACCATCCGGCAATACAAGTTCAACAAGGAAGGAGCGGAAGAACTCCTGAAGACTAACAAAGACATCGACTGGCCCGTTGTCTATATTTTGGATGGAAAAAATGGACAAAAGTCTGTCGCTTACGTAGGAGAGACCTCTAGCGCTTATAATCGAATGTTACAGCATCTGGACAATGTTGTCAGAAAGCCGATGATCAACGAATACGTTCTCTTCAATGACATGTTCAACAAATCCGCCATTCTGGATATCGAGAACATGCTTATCGAACACATGCATGCAGATGGAAAATTCGAACTCCAGAACCTAAACAATGGCCAGTCGAAATTCCACAACTACTATCAACGTGGTCTTTACAAGGAATTGTTCAAAAGAATTTGGAAACAGCTGAAGAAAGAAGGCTTGGCGGACAAAACGCTCCTACAAGTGGAAAACTCGAAGATTTTCAAATACTCTCCGTTTAAGCAGCTCACTGACGAACAGTATGACCTGGAAGTAAAGCTCCTTGATGATATCACCGAGACTTTGAAATCCGGGCAGAAGAGAAACATCATCGTGGAAGGTGGTGCTGGAACTGGGAAATCCATCCTCGCAGTCTCCCTTATCAAATACATAGCAGATATTTGCACACAGAAGGTGGACTATAGCGACATCGAAAGTATCGAGGATCTCGAAAGCACCATCAGCTACATGCAGATGAATAAAGAGATAGCAAGCCTCCCTAAGCCCAGTATCGCTTTCGTAGCTCCTATGACAGAGTTTAGAAATACTGTGAAGTCCGTATTCAAGAACATACCATCCTTGAAAAACGTGGATGTCGTCAGTCCAGTCGATTTAACAAAGAAGAAGGAGGGATACGATATCGTTTTAGTAGACGAAGCCCATCACTTGGCAACCTATGGAAAGTCGACAAGCCATCTTTCCTTCAAGCAGGCGGATGACAGACTAGGGTTTACGGACTATGAGAATACCACTCAGCTCGACTGGATCAAAAAGCAGGCGAAACATGTCGCAATCTTCTTTTATGATCGAAAGCAGTCCACCTCTGGAGCAGATGTTCCGGAGAAGGATTTTCTTGCCATGAAGGATGAGAAAAAGAACAACTGGTATCCGATTAACCATCAGATTCGGCTCATTGCCGGAGAGGATTACATCTCCTATTGGTCGAAGCTATTGAGAAACGAGACGAATGAAAACGCACCCGACTTTCGTTCTACAGGATACGATTTCAAGATATTCGACGACTGTGCCGAGATGATGGATGCGATAAAAGAAAAAGACAAGGAATACGACGGATTATGCCGAGTCGTCTCCGGCTATGGTTTCCCATTCACAAAATCTATGCGAGATAAGAAAGGAATCCATTCCACCCAGGACTATGACTTCATGATTGACGGAAAGAAATACAGCTGGAACGGAATCAATGAGAACTTCGCAACCGATGAGAAATCCGTCTCGCTTATTGGCTCGGTTTTCACCTGCCAAGGATATGATCTGAATTATGCAGGCGTCATCTTTTCAAACGATATCCGGTTCAACAAAGAAAAAGGTGTCATCGAATGCGTTCCAAGTTCCTATTATGATAAGCATGGCAAAGTAGGGACGGATGTCAACAAAACGATTGAGGACATCATCAATTCCTATCTCGTTCTTCTGACTAGAGGAATGAAGGGAACATATATCTATTGCTGTGACAAAGACTTAAAAGATTATCTAAAGAAGAAGTTTGGCAAAACAAATTAACAAGTCTCAGATCACATTAGAAACAATATGGAAAAGAATGAAAGAGCTAGGAAAACTATAAAGTTTTTCAAGGCCATTCAATGACTCTTGGATTGCAAAACGATGCGTCCGCATACCTTAAATAGAACCCGATAGAATCCTTTCCGAACATCGAAAAAAGTTCGATGAAATCTTTGTTTTTTGAGAGCGTAATTTCGCTTTCTAGGTCATAAAAAAGGAAAAGCTGCCAAAGTTTGCCTGTGTTCTACATTGTTGGAACCATGGCTGCTTTTTTATAAGGCTTTTGGCGACAATCTGGAGGAATACCATGAAATTCTGGCCATGGCAATGTCCTCCGGATATGAAAAAAGGAGTTCCCGCAGGAACCCCCCTGGTTGCAGGCCACGCAGGTATCTGCAACACGATTACCAAACACTTTACACAGAAAGATGGGATTTGTCAATCTCATCAACTAGTTATATGACTCAATGTTATGATATGCACAAATCAGTTCCTACATGCACAAATTATAATCATTGCGCCAAGGATAGGCAACGCTTTATTCGACAAAAGAAATCACTGCAAATTAACGCTTAGATCTTGAAGAATACAGTTCGATGATAATTATACTACCCCACCGCCTTAAACTCTCTCATTTCAAGAAATTAGGTGACTACGGAAACGGAACCAGGAGATACCGTTGCCTTTACTGCGGCAAAGCGTTCTCCCCGCTGACGGGGACTGTATTTGACGTCCATAAGATTCCCGTATCCGAATGGATCGAATACATGATTCACCTTTTCGAATTCCATTCCCTTTCCAGTTCCGCAATTAAGGAAGATATGGATTTCTTAAACGATATTGATAAAGAGAGTTTAACTGATGCTCCTGATACTCGAATATCCACATCTATGTCATTTAAAGTAAAGAATAAGGAAGTTAAAATTGAAACTACTCAAAAATATAATCGGTTTGATACATGTTATCAGACCTTTTTATTTGTCTCGTTTGATATTTTGTTTGTCTTCCTTTTATGAATTTACCGCAAAAGTTGGAAACAAAATGCCACAAATATTGGAACTAAAATACCGCAAAAGTTAGAAGCAAAATACCGCAAAAGTTGGAAACAAAGTGTTAACATTGTTATAATATCAACAGGGGGATACATATGAAATACAAAGCAAGAATCGCGGATAGCCTTTTAAAAGAAAAATTGGACACATTCGGAGCAGTACTGATCATTGGGCCAAAGGGATGTGGAAAAACAACAACAGCAAAACAGCAATCAAAAAGCGTTATCGAATTTCAAGACGAAGAAAAAAGAGACCAATATTTAAGTACGGCAAAAGATGCACCGAGCATGCTTTTAATCGGAGACAAACCTCGACTGTTCGATGAGTGGCAAGATGCCCCTAAAATATGGGGAGCAATCCGTAAGTCTGTTGATGATGAGCAGAAAACAGGATTATATATTCTGACTGGTTCAACATCAAAGAATGTTCAAGTGGCTCACACTGGCACGATGCGAATCAGCACAATGAAAATGTATCCTTTAAGCTTATATGAATCTGAAGAATCCAATGGTTCCGTTTCACTGATGAAATTGTTCGACAATCCGGATTCTTTCAAGGGATGTATTTCCAATTTAACAATAAAAGGACTTATTTTCGCAATCTGCAGAGGCGGATGGCCGACATGTTTTAAAATCAAAAATGAAAGCGACAAATTAGATGTTGCCGATGATTTGGTATACCAAATCTGCAGCAAAGATATTTCGTCTATTGATGATGTAAAAAGGAGTCCCAAGTTGACAAATGCGATTTTAAGATCCTATTCAAGAAACATCTGTACACTTTGCGATTATAAAACAATCTATCAAGATGTTAAATCAACAAATGATACATCGGATAAAAGTATCAGTGATTACATTGAAGCATTAGAAAGACTTTATATCATAGAAGATATTGATCCGTGGTGCCCTGCAATCAGATCCAAAACAGCGATTAGATCCGGTAAAAAAAGGAATTTGATAGATCCATCAATTGCAGTCGCATCTCTTGGAATATCACCGGAATACTTTAATACTGATTTCAAAACACTTGGTTTTCTATTTGAATCTTTATGCATAAGAGATCTGAAAATCTATTCTTCTAAGATGCGTGGAGAAATGTCATATTATCATGACAGATATGGATTAGAGGCTGACGGCGTATTGCATTTAAAAGACGGAAGATATGCTTTGCTCGAATTCAAATTAGGCTCAAGTGAAATCGATGAAGGTGCAAAACATCTCTGTGAAATCGAACGTTTGATCAAAGAATACAATGAAAAAGAAAAGCAAATGCCTTTGAGGCTACCTGATTTGAAAATTGTCATCACTGGAACGCAGTATGGTTATCGAAGAGAGGATGGCGTTTTTGTCATTCCTATTGGGTGTTTAAAAGACTAGTGCTTCCTTTGAATGCTAGAATCGGCACTGGCAGCCCCGCTTCAGACATTTGATTCCGTTGATCTCTATCCGACAATCACTGACAAGCTCACCCTTCTTTCATTCGGATTAATAATGAACCATCCGTTCCTCGATGGGAACAAGCGGATTGGGGCCTATGCCCTCGCAGTTGGCCTTAAGCTAAACGGAATTCCTTTTTCCTTGTGCTGCTTCACTGCTGCGAGTTTCTGTTTGAATGTGAATTTCATCTGAAAAGCCCCTCCTATTGTTCCTTGGTCCAGTGAAAGGGGTGCACTACAGAATGCATATTCTATAGAGGGCTTTTTTGTTTAAAATTGATATTTAAAGGTATACATCCCATTAGTAGATTTTGAGGCATTTTCAAAGGAAATCTTTAATAAATAAGCATATTTGTCAGTAGAGAATTCATAACGGATATCAATGGAATATACAGCGTCATCTTTAAAATAGCCATCTTCCGCTAAAATGGTATCTGTTACGTAATAGAACTTATATAAAAGGGAAGGATTAGTGCCTTTATTAAGGAAGATATGAATTTTTTAAACGATATTGATAAAGAGAGTTTAACTGATGCTCCTGATACTCGAATATCTACATCTATGTCTTATAAACTTGAATATAAAAAGAATTATATTATGTTTTCCGCTATTCCTTCTTTGATAGGAAAATTAATTTATTTAGCTTTATTTATCATCAGTATTTTTATAAGTTGGTCATTGCTTTATTCAGCTATAAAAATTTAGATCATAATCTAGGAATACTAAAGTCTTTGGGATGCTCTAAATGCGGGCTTTTGACTATTGCATTGTTATTAAGTTTTGGAATCAGTATCTTGGAGTTTTTATTAGTCTTATTTGGAATAGGAATAATAGATTCTTGTCTCGATGGACTTTATTTTTATGTTCCTTTGCTTTTAAAATCGATTATATTTTGCTCTTGTTGTTATTTGTGATTGTGGTTGGATTAATTCCTTCAATTAGTGCAATAGTAAAGTCTATTACTAAAAAGCCAATCAAAGTTATAAATAGCGAAGACTAATAATATTTATTGCTAAAAAATTAATGCTATATTAAGTAATAATTTGATTTTTTCAATTATTAGTTAACCTTTCTACAGATTTAAGATTAATTAAAGTAAAAACCTAAATAAATAAGAATATAATTATCTTTGAATGATATAATTATGTGGTTTTCAGCAATAGGAGATTTGAAACGATATGTTCATTAAGAAAAAAGCTTTAATTACCACTGTTTCATTGCTTTCTTTGTTATTGACTAGTTGTGGTCAGAGAGCAAATAGTGGAAATGGTAGCAACACTGGTGATATTCAAGTCGATACAGATACTAGTGGATTAGCTACGGTTAGAATTTATAAGAATAACGATTATTCTTCCAATGGTAGATTTGTTCCAGCTGATAAGGTGGATCTTGAATTAAATTATAATGATTTGTCTGGAACTCTTTCTAACAACAAGTCAGTCATGCCTTCTTTAGGCGATGCTAATCTTTTAGTAATTCCTGTTCATCTCCCTGGTGGAAATGAATACAAGACTGATAAAGTTAAATCTGATATCGAGAAGGTTTTCTTCGGAGACAAAGATGACTCTTCTTTAGGATTTAAATCGGTCAAGCAATACTATAGTGAAGCAAGTTATGGAAAGTTTAATTTGAGTGGAACAGTCACTGATTGGTTCGATGCCACTACATTAGTCTCTGATGTCAAAGACATAACTTCAGGAACTGAAGGAACGATCGTGAATAAAATATTGAGAGGTGCAGTGGATTGGGCTGGCTCTTCTCAAGGAATAAATTTAAAAGATTTTGATAATAATGAAGATGGAAACATCGACGGTGTTTATTTAGTCTACGATCATTTGGATTGGACGACAGAAAACTACATTCAACACGAATCTAATCCTCTGTTTGATTCTTCTACTTTGAATCAAGCTTTTTGGAATTTCACTTATTGGGATTTCTATTCTGAATCTAAAAATGATAAGCCTGCAACTTCCGGCTTCTCATGGTCTAGTTTCGATATGATGTACACATCATATTGCGAAAGAAATAAAAATGATACTCCGGATTTATCTGACTTATCTAAAATCAAATTAGATTCTCATACATTCATTCATGAGTTTGGTCACCTGCTAGGATTGGATGACTATTATTCTTCATCTGATTCTAGCTATCATCCAGCTGGCGAATCTACTATGATGGATCAAAACATCGGAGATTTGGATTCTTATTCTAAGATGTTGTTGGGATGGGTCACTCCTTATGTCGTGTATGGAACTAGTGAAATCACTATTACAAATGTTTCTAAAAACAGTGGAAATTCAGTAATAGTCATTCCTTCAAACTATGCTGAAATCTCTCAAAGTGTCGAAGATGCAATCAAGGGGAATAGAATCGATAAATTTAGATATACATTCAATCCTTTCAGTGAATATTTAATGATTGACTTGTATACACCTGATGGAAACAATGAACAGGATACTTATGGACCTTACGTTTTTGATAGATCTGCCATGGCAAATAAAGTTGGTGTAAGAATCTATCACATCGATTCTAGAATCTTTAAATGCAAAGTTGTCGATTATATGGGTGGACAAAAGCTTGCCTACGTAGACGGATATGTTTGGGACGGTCAGATGCTCCAAGATGATGAAGCTATATTGATGCCTATATCCAACAATATGAGTGAATCTAAAAATTTCCAATTACCCCAAAGTTTCGACTACTTCGACCAAATCAGATTGCTTGAATCCAGTGGAATCAATACTTTTGATAATAATGGAATGATGACTAATCAAACATTGTATTATTCTGAAAGCAAGCCTTTTGACATCATGTCTTATGGATATCAGTTCTTCAATGGACGTTATACATATGATGATGGAAACGAGCTTCCTTTTAAAGTAAAGGTTCTCAATGTAGAAGATAAAGGAGAGTAAAAATGAAGAGAAATTTATTTGGACTTATCGGATTGTCGATGACTATGTTCTTAGTCGGATGCAATCCATCTAATAATACTAGTCAAATTCCTGACGATAGCATATATAAGCACTCGGTCAGTGTTGAAGTGAGTGGGGCTACTGGTGGAAAGGTAGTGAATCCTGAAAATGTCACCTTGACTGAAAACTTTGATTCATTGACTGATAAGAAGTTCTACAACACTAGAGTTCTCCCTTCTACTGGTGATGTGAACATCCTTGTAGTTCCTTTGATTGTGCCCGGATATGAAACAATCGATATCGATGGTGATGGAATCGATGATAGCGAAAGAGTCAAGTCTGATTTAGACAAAGCTTTCTTCTCTTCTGGAAGAGATGATGTCTATTGCTCGGTCAAAGATTATTACTATCAATCCAGTTATGGAAAATTGAATCTTAGTGGTGAAGTCACAGATTATTGTGAGATCAATGATGACTTGGGATATAGTTACACCAATGCGGCTAACATCACTTTGTCTGATACTTACGATATCGTAAACAAGGTCTGCGATTGGTTGTCTGACACCAAGGGATTTGATTTGACTAAGTACGACAATAACAAAGATGGATACATCGATGGAATATGGTGTATATATTCTTGTCCTAATTATTCTAATGGTGGACCTAAAGGAGACGATAATAACTTTTGGGCTTATACATCATGGGGAAATCAAACTCCTACAAAGGATAGAAAACCCGATGTTTCAAAGCCAATCTATAACTTGTTCGGTTGGGCCAGTTACGACTTCATGTATGAAGGATACGGCATTAGCAAAATCGACACACACACTTATATTCATGAGACAGGTCACTTCTTGGGATTGAACGATTATTATTCTGATGTTTCTAGCTATAACCCTATTGGAAAAGTCGATATGATGGATTCAAATATCATCGATCAAAACATGTATTCCAAGATGCTATTGGGTTGGACCAAACCTTATTTGGTGACTGGAAATGCAACTATTGATTTGAAGAGCATGCAAAACGAAAATGCTTTGATAGTTATTCCTGGCGATTCCTATGTCATCAATGACAAGAATGAATTCGATCCTTTCAGTGAATACATTTTAATCGAGTTATACACAAATGAAGGATTGAACTATGATGATTCTAGAAGAAGTGTTTCTGATAGACCTTTAGCTATGAACGATAAGGGTGTGAGAATCTATCATATCGACAATAGAAAATTTGTGGTCGATGTGAAATCAAAGAAAGATGATGGAACTTATACTTCTAAAGAATATAAGACCGGTGATACCATCGATTCTCAACACAAGATTATTCTTCCTATGTCTAACGATAGAGGATCGAGCAGATACAACTATGGATTTGGAGTTGATTCTAATGATAATCTCTTCGATGAAGTTAGAGTTATAGAAGCCAACAATGTCGATTCGTTTAGCAATGGTGGATACCAAACTTCCAAGACTTTGTTCAAGGAAGGATCTTCATTCGATATTGGAACATATAGCAAGTTCTTCATCAACAAGTCATCTGATAAGACTAAAGGTTTGTTAGATACAGGAGATTCTTTCTCCAAGACTATTTCAATAGGAGAGATTAAGTAATATGAAAAGAAATAAAATAATTATCTCTTTAGCATTGCTTTCCTTGTTAAGCTTGACAAGCTGTGGCAATGGCACTTCTATAACCACTCCTTCTGACAAAACGGATAAAAAGCCTATTGACTACAATTCCGGCAGGGGATTAGAAGGAAATCAAGATGCCGATGACGTCATCGATGATAGTGATAGTGTATTGAACGGCTTCTTGAACGGTGTCTCGGGTGTGAGTCGTTACTCTTATGAAGTCACCAGCACGGTTCAAAATAATGAAGGTCATTTCACAGATTACTTTGATTCTAAATGCTGGTACAACTTAGATCACGAAGATGATTCGGCTAGTTTTGGATTGGCCTTGGATGAAAACAATAAATTATTCAAATACTATTTGAATGATGATTATGATCCAACCCCTTCGCTTTATCAGTATACTAAATATACGACTGATGGAGTGATTATCGATGACACGCTGTACGGACCTTTGAACCTAGCTACTGTCGGCATGCTCTCAACTTTGGACGGAATCACTCCTAGCACTGCTGAAGTGTCTATCGGAACTAAAGTAGCGACTAACAAATATATGTTGACTTCATCCGATGTCCTTTCGGTCTTTCAATATATGACCACGTATGGATCATCCATATCTAGCTATATAACTACTTGTTATATCAATATCCTCGATATGGATAGTCTCGAATTTGAGTGTCAAATCGATTTAGGAAGTTATGGATCGATAACTGGCCATTTCACTGATTTGACTGATAAGTCTTCGATTTTGGATAAGACAAAATTAAAGTTGGCTTCAAAGACTTTAAAAGGTGTTGAGAAATATGATGATGTCACTAAATTCATGGATGTTTTGAATCAAAATAATTTCACCATCAAAGGTTATAACATACATCTATCTAATGGAAATGAATTGAAAGCTGATCCTTACACTGTTTACTGTACTAATAACTATTTCTATTTTGATTTCAAAAATCGTTCATATCATGACTTTGGATATGTTTTAGTTAAGAAAGGAACAGAAGTTACTTATTATTCTAAGAATGCCGATTACGACTATACAAAAAATCCAAACGATGAATACGATAAGACAAAGTTAGTACCTACCACTAAAACTTTGAATTATGATGCTTGTTACGGATTCACCACTGACAATAATGGAAACTTATTCTTCGATTATTTCCATGGACCTGTCGAGACAGAGACTACAAAGTACAATGAAGAGTATGAATACTTGAAGGATATTCCTGAAAGTGAGCGTAAAGAGAATGTTCTTTACATCGTTAAGGAAGAAGGAACTAATATCAAAGTCGTATACGAATGGAAGAAGAGCGGAAACGATGAGACATATTCCTGGGCTAGATATTCTGGATGGTATAACGATGTCGGTGCATTCTATGTCAACGATATCCAAGCTACTTTCTACCCTTATAACATGGGAATTACTCAATATGCCGAAGCTTATTTGGAGCAAAGCCTTACTGACAGCAACTATTATCATTCCAATAATAGTGAATTGATGTCTGGTTGGGCTAATGGATTATTCGGTTGGGGTTGGCAATCTAGTACCAATTGGATGAGCGGTGTCAAGGATTCCTATATTAAATTGACTAAGGATAGCGATGGAAACATCACTAGCGGTGAAGTTGGATTGAAGATGCAAGCAAATTATCAAGGGACATATGGACTTCACTCGGTCTATTACACCTATAGCAATTTCGGTTCTACTTCTCATACTGTCACTGAGACATTCTTGACTGGATTGGGGGTGAGTTTCTAATGAAATTTAAAAATATTATCGTTTCTTTATCCTTGATTTCCTTGTTGGCTTCTTGCTCTAATGGAACGACAACTGCTCCTGTTCCTACAACTCCTAGCGATAATTCATCCAATACTGGTGATAGCGATTACCAACCTGTAGGTGAATTACAAAGATTGATGAAAGAAATAAAGAAGGATTCTAACTTCTCTATCGGATATCATGTAAGTAACTATGACCAAGGTGAATCCGATATGAACTTCTTCTTCACCAATTATTCATTTCAACAAGGAAACAATACTAATTCTCAAGGTATAGCTCAAGGTGATGGATTCATCTATAGATATACATTGGATGACGAAGGAAATGTCGATGCTGGAATTCCTTTGGTCAACTATAACACCGGGGTAAGATATGATGAAATTTATTCATATATCAACGGTGTAGCTAATTTGGATTTGTCCAAACTCCCGACTGAGACTGATGACGATGGATATTATCCTTATGAGTTCGGCCAAGAAGGAAATGAAGCTAATGATTTGGTCATCATGACAGTCTTCCTTAGACAGACTCAAGGTTCTTTGTATCCTAAGTCTCTCAAAATAAAGACGATCGGTGACTCTATCTTATTCGATTCGGTTCTTTTGACTTATGGAGAATCATCAGACAATCCTTTGGACTTGAGAATTCAATCCAGCGTTTATGATATAAACAGTACGACAAATTCTCAAATCAAATCTTATATAGATTCGGGAAAGACAGCTAAGGATCCATTAAATTTTGATTTCTATAAGGTGTTCAATAAATATTTGAACTGTAACGATAACTATACAATTTCATTAGATGGAACTGGAATGACTAACTTGTCTTCAGCTTATAAGCTTGATTACACTGAGAAGCGCACCCAAGATGGAATTTTGGATGTTTTTTCTAGTGGGGAGAGAAGTGGTGCGATGATGGATCAAGGATCATTGAATTATTTCAAATTAGATTCAAATGATAAATTGAGCATAATCGGTACTCCTATTGCTGATTCGGATGGCAATTTCTATAAATCCATATACGGAGACTATAGGACTTCTTTCAGCTCGTTTGATTTCTCATTGCTGAGTGGATATGTGAAGAACAATGAAGAGAAGATATATTATTTGACTGATAGTGAATTCGTTTATTATTTCGCTCATCTATGTCAAATCAATGTGCAGGATGATTTCAGTGTAGATGGTGTCACTATTCAAATAACAGATGAAGATAAAGCTGAGTTTACTGCTACTTTTGATTTATATAGCAAGAATACTGGAACTAGATATGGTAAATTTAAAGCTAAGTTCTTCGATGTCAACAACACATCAATTCCTGAGGTTACCGACTATTTGTCCGAAGGCGATGAGCCTTCGACTCAAACAAAAGATGATTTGAAGACTGTATTGGATGCCTTTAAAGGAAACAACTATTCTTATGACACTTTGGTGAATAGCAAAGGTATGGCTAAAGTCTTCTATAATCCTTCCTATTATTTCCTTCAAGTATATGGAGATCCTAATACCAATGAAGGATACTTGAAGGACGGTGACCATATTTATTCCTTTGGAGTTCAGTATGAGACTGATACAAGCGGACAGATTATATATGATTCAAACAATAATATGATCGTCAAGGAATTTGTTGTGAACAACAAAGGTACAGATTATGCGGATGATATTCATAATATGAAGCTTCCCGGTATTGGAAAAGTCTATAGCGATGAGAATTCATTGAATTATATGTCTGAATTCTCTATAGACTTATATGATACTGATAAGTATGACATAGGAACATATGGTGGAATTACATATTGGAATTTAAACGACTATACTTTAAGTCAAAAGATATTTGATTACGTTTATTCCGGAACTAAATCATTATTGCCTTTAGGTGTTGGAGTTAAAGTTTCAAATAAAGCCGATTCGAAAAAACTGTCTTTGATATTAGCTAGCACTATGTCAGATGGTTCTCAAAGCGGATATGCTGCTTTGACTTACTATGATATCGGAACTACTTCCAACCCAATTATAGAGAAGCAAATTGAGAATTACTTATCTAACAAGTAATAGAAAGGATTTGATGCTTATGAAAAAAAGAAAATTAATTCCTGCTTTATCTTCTTGGTTATTATTGACTTGCCTTATAGGATGCAACGACAATAATATTAATTCTTCAAACACTAGTGGGAAGCCTTCGACAGGTGTTCCTTCGACCGTGACTCCTACTGATAAAAAGCCTGTCACCAAAGTAGAAATAAATGGAACGAAGACTTTAATAGTCGGAGAAGATACAAAGCTCATAGCTAATACTGAAGTGACCTGGTCTTCTTCAGATGAGACAGTTGCAACTGTCGATGAAACTGGAAAGGTTCATGGTGTAGCTTCAGGTTCTGTTACCATCACTGCTACTTCTATTGAAAATCCTAGTCTTTCAGCTGAATGGGAGATTTCGGTCAGCATGAGAATTCCTTCCAAGGACAAGTTGACCTTCAGTGCTAAGATCGATGGAAGTGAAGTCTCTCCTGCCCATGGAAAGTATAGTTTTCCTTTAGGAAAAGAAGTAATACTTGCTATTAATTCTCAAGAAGGATTTATGACTCCTAGCGTCACGTTCAGCTTGACTCTTCCCAGTGATGTCGATCAAACAATATGCAGTGTCGAAAATGTTGCAGATACGACTAATTCAGCTGAATTTTTAGGAATAGGTAGCTTTGAAGGTGGAACCTTGACTGCAACTTGCTCTTTTGGAGATAGTGAAAGCAAGAGTATAAAGATGCCGATTCAATTCGATGTCATCGATACTAATGCCGATAACAAAGCTAAGTTCTTCAACAAGTTTGAAGGATGTGAAGCTGTCGAGAAGAATTCGTTGACCAATGCTAAAATTACTGAAGAAACTAAGACTACTGATTTGACTGATGCTTCTATAAATCCTGAAACACAGCAAAAATCCTATACTTATGCTTTGTTTACCGATGCCGTTTATGTCAATGTTACTGGAGATTCCAATGAGGATTATTTTGCTGGATCCAGAAATGGTTCTACATATCTTTTCGATTATGACGGTAGCAAGATTGGAACTTTCTATAACTTTGGTAGTTCAGAAAAGTTAGGTGAGTCCTTCGTATTGTTGAATCATGCACCTGTCTATGGATTTGCTAATAGAATCAAAGCTTTGTTCGATTCATCTTATGGATTAGATACTGGTTTGGTCAACTTTGGAAATTATGCAGCATATGCATATTCCAATTTCACTATAACTATTGAAAAGGCAGAGGTAGTATCTAATTTCGATTATGGTTCTACACATTATGAATTGAATCTGACGGTGAATTTCGACGGATATAAGATTACTTCCTTTAAGTTTACTGAATTGTCTCAAACTTCAAAAAAGAAGATTGAATATAGTCTTGAAGGATCTAACTTCGTTTACGGAGAAAAGAAGATCGATAGTCAAGATAACAACGAATCCTATTTGTCTTTTGATACATTCTATTACAAGACTCTAAATCTAATTTGTTTAGGTGGAACTAATGTCGATTCTGTAGGTGACTACACCAACACTGATAAGTATGGAACTAGTGATGATTTCAACGCTGAAGAGAATGCTTATATTCTCCCTAAATATAAATCGTTGGCAATGCGTATAGATCCAACACTTGGAAATCCTATCATCGATAGCATAACAGTGACTCAAGATAACCAAGATGTGATTGTCTCATCCATAGGTAGCAACGGACTAGTCATTTTCCAACCTAAGACTGAAAGAGTGCAACAAGATGATGGAAGCTATAAGGATGTCGTAAAAGAAGGAACCACAATCTTTACTTTAACTTCAGCAAAGAATAAAGCTTCTACTTCTATAAAAGTCGAATTTAAGACTGAGACTATCAATGCTATAGAAGTCATGGACAACAAGCCTAGCAACAATGACTTTGGTGATGTCTATTTGAATGATAATTCAAATTATTTTACATTAAAAGCTTCACCTAATGATGATCAGACTGAATATGAATATGAAGCTATAGACTCTCAAACTGGTGCTTTACTATCGGATTTGAAAATTGATCACTATGTAGATGGAAACATCGATGGTTTATCTAGCTTCTATTACTATATTGTTGGAAGCAAGGTTGGAACATATAGCTTCAAAATCAGAGTTAAAGGAACTGCTGTTTCTACTAAAGATATCTTTACTATAAACATTAAATCTCCTTTGTCTGATACTGAGATATATAACCATGTAAAGGATAAGACTTATAAGATAACTACAAGTACTTCAGTCCAGACTGTTAAGTTCACATCTAATACAATTATTGCTTATACTTATAAAAATGAGAGTTCTGGAATAGATCAAACCGAGAATATTGCAGTGACTATCACCGATGGAAAAATCAAGGTTAACGATGTCGAAGAAATTAAGATTACATCTAGTAAAATTGACGATACTGTAGATTCAGAAGGCTCTACTTCAAAAACTACATACATTAGCACTTATAGAGGTCAAAAATTCAACTCATCTTCTAAGTATTATATTGGTGTGATGGCTGAGAATATCAGAGTATCTTCTGACTTTAATACTTTGGGAATATTCTTCATCAACAATTATGGTGGATATGAGAAACAAGAATTTCAAGTGGATAAATCTAGCCAAATTGATATAGATAACCTTCCCTCTTATTTGAATGGAAAGACATTGGTGAATAATGATTTGAGTTGGATTACTGGTGCAGGTAACTGCACGGTCAGTGTCTCCTTTACTTCGACCCACGCTTCCTTGACAATGGTCAATAATCAGAACACAACTATTGGAACACTTGAGTTTGACTATGCTTACGATTCTACAAGCAAAGAAATAGTTGTTTCAAACAGCACTTCTATTACTGGACCTGCTTCTATGGGTGGATATTCGTTATCTATCACGGGATTGACTTTGTCGGCGGATAAGTCATCAATCGATATCTCTATTGGAGCCTTATCTCAGTATTCTGAAGAGCCGATGATTTCAGAAGTCAAAATCAAATTGTTCTAGCATTTTGTTTCTTTAAGCTGATAGCCGAGAAAGGCTATCAGTTTTTCTTTTTAGCTTTAATTAAGGATATGGTCAAAAAAACATAAAAATGAATGATTAAAAACTATAATTAGATTTTTAAAAGATGATATAATTCTATCAGTTCAAGTAAAAGGACCGTATTAAACATGAAAAAAACATCAAAATTAGCTATTATTTCTTTGCTAGCTGCTATTTCATTAACAGCATGTGGTGGTCAAGAAAGTAGTAAACCTTCGTCTACTCCTACCAACAACACCGGTAGTTCTCAGACCCCCAGTAAGCCCTCGACTCCATCGACACCTGAACCTAAGCCTTCTTATGCTATTACAGCTACTGAGGGTGAAGGTTATAAGATTGAGGGATTGCCTAAGACTGCTAAGGAAGGTGAGACAGTCACATTTACACTTACTCTTGATCAAGGAAAAGAAGCAGATTCAGTCAAAGCCGGTGATGTCGATTGCACTTTGAATGATGATGGTTCTTATTCATTCACCATGCCCGGTAAAGCAGTGAATGTTGCTGTCACAGTTAAGAACAAGAAATTCAAAATCAACTCTATCTATTTCGATAGTGGAATGAGTTACTATAGCCCAACTCTAAGTTTTAGTGTTGGAGATGAGTTTGAATTTGGTCAGAAAGTAGATTTCACATTGAGCGCTGCAAGTTCCAAATTTTATGCTTCTACTCTTGGAAGAGAAGCAATCTATATCAATGATGAAGTTATTGATTTGGGTAGCCTTGGCCTTTCCGGCTCAGTAACAACTGTCGATAATTTGAGTTTCACAATGCCTGCAGAGGATGTCGACATCTATGTCATGCCTAAGGCAGTGGATATGACATCTGGTGATGCTGATAAAAGAGTTAATAAGATTGTTATCGATGAAGCTCCTTCAGAAATCAAGGTTTTCTCTTCTGAAAAATTTTTATATGATTCAACATATAATTATGTTTTCAATAGTCTTTATGTAGCAAGAACCGATTCATATATTGTGACAAAGGTTTCTTATAAGGCAGACAATGTTGCTGAATGGACTGAGTTGGCTTTATCAATGACATGGACAGACAATATCTCTTTTATTTCTTTGAGCAATTTAAATCGTGGTACAGTCACTGGAGATCTTCATTTAAAGATTGAAGGAAAGAAGGTAGCAAGTCACAAATTGACAATTGTCAATGGTGATGTCGTAACCTTTGCTAAACAACCTGCTGCAACTTATGTAGAAGGAGATCCTGTCAGTTTGTCATTTACAGGAGTCGATGCAGACAAGGTTATCAAGTATGATATTCAAGGTGCTGAAAACACAGCATCTTCAACTGCTACTAATATTATATTCGAGATGCCTGGAAATGATGTTACCATCACATTCTCAGCTACCGATAAAGGAAAGATTACTTTTGAAACTATTGAAGGTGTGGAAAGTGCAGTTGCTAAAGATTCTGCCTATTCATACTATGCAAATGAAATCACTTCAGCATACCCTGGAGCTATATTGTATGTATACGCAACCCCTAAGGCTGGATATACAATCACTGCTGCGTATATAAACGGAGACAAGGAACACAAGGTTACAATGGGTACTTATGATACTTGTTTCAAACTTACTATGCCAGAATCGGGTGATGCATTGATAGGATTTGAAGTGGAAAAGAATGGTTCTATCAACATCGAAAATAAAGTTGGAAAAGATGAAACCATAACTGAAGTCAAATACTATTCAAGTTCTTATGCTTCATCTACTTCCGAAAAGACATATAACGGATTTGGTGCAAATGCTGACGTCTATATGTTTGTGAAGGTTAAGGATGGCTATAGTTTAGGTGATGCTACAATTACAAATAATGGAACTAATACTACATGTAAAGTAACTAATAGTTATAGTGGAAGTTATTATAATTTTAAGATGCCTTCTGATGGAAGTGATGTTTCAATCAACATTAATGTCATCCAAAACGGAATTATAACAGTACAAGTGGATTCGACTTATGTTGAGTCTACATCTTTATCCAAGAGTAATTATTCATCAGATAACTTAGCTAATAATGCTATAGGTGCTGGTGAGACCTTCTACGTATTTGTTAAAATGAAGGAAGATGTCAGTGGATATAGTTTAGGCCAAGCACAAATTCAGGGCAAGGATGATACAGCTGTAGACGTTCAAGAAAATTACGGAAATACTTATTACCAGTTCACAATGCCTTCTGATGGTAGTGATGTGACAATTGTTATAAGTATGGTAAAAAATGGAAACATAACAATCGCTGAGAATGCTGGTGTCTCTGAATCTAAGATTTCTACTGGCGCAAGTTGGTTACAAGATGCAAGCAAAGCCAATGATTTTGCTCCCGGTAAGAAATTCTATATTTTAGCTAAACCTGTAGATGGAAAACTTGTTACCAAGGCTAGTATGAGTGATGGTACTGAATTCAAAGCCACTGAAGTTGAGGCTACATATAATTACGGTGACGGATTCTCTTACTTTAAGTTCACAATGCCTAAAAATGGTGTTGCTAACATCAGCTTCACTACTGCAGATGCAAAGAAGGTCACATTTGATACCGTTGATGGTTTGACCTTCTCTTTCCCTTCAGGTGCTACGAGTGGAACCTCATTTGCTGTCGGCGAAAAGGTTCAAGTAATGGCAACTGCTGGTTATGGTTACACAGTAAAATCGTTAGCTATCAAAGATCATGCTGATGTTAAAGTCGAAAAAAAGACTGATGATAATGGAAATACTTATTATGAATTCATCATGCCTGATTATGATGTGACATTAACTGGTACTGTTGAAGCTAGTCAAGTTGTAACCCTTTCTGTCTTGGGAACTAAGATGCCTGGTAAAGCTTATGCAGTAACTATTAATGTAAACGGTGTTTCATCAGCACCTTCGTATTCTTATTCCAATTCAGGTAAGACTGATGTTTCTATTACATGGATTGTTGGTGATACATTGTCATTCACATATACCACCATTGATTATAGAACAGATGATGATATGTATGTAGTAATTACTAAAAAAGATGGATCAGTTAAAGAAATTCAAATGTCAGCAGGTTACTACAACTACACAGCAACTGCTACTCTTGAAGCTGATTGGGCTTCTATTTACTTCAGTGTAGGTAGCACACTTACAACCAAGTAATTTAAACTTATATTAGTGCACGCATTTGCGTGCACTTTTTCTTATGCTTAGCTAGGATATTCCTTCCACTCTCAC
>ULVB01004213.1_pt1 | contig 24791 bp, 19 predicted proteins | sample 1959071 | NCBI WGS metagenome assembly ULVB01 (sample SAMEA4835776, study PRJEB28245) | human gut metagenome | biome: gut microbiome; material: fecal sample | place: Denmark | collected 2008 | reverse complement strand
TATTTCTGTAACTTTTTGTTATCACACAGCTCTTTAAAAAAATTCACTTGTACGTTCTGATAGTCATAATACATCCCGAAACAGATTACGTTTATGATTTTATATCCATCTGTTGCATTATATATTGATTCATTTATCTGAATATATGTTTTTCCCTTTTCCTCTCTATATTTTGCTTTTTCGCCATCTGCCAGTGAAGTGATATTTATCTGGTAGTTCCCATTAATCCCCAATGCCTTCGTTTCCAAATCAATCAAAGCCATAACTGCCTGCTTTTTTTGTTCCGAAGTCGTATTCTGCCAGTTATCAAAAAAAAGAAGATATTTACTTTGATCATTTGCTTTCTTTTTAGCCTGATAATCTTGTTTGGTATTGGTATTTTGGGGAAAAATTTTTTCCTTTTCGATAAATGTACCCAAAAGAACTCCAGCTGCAAGAGCAAAACAGATAATAGCTCTTACAACGATATCTCTTGATCTTTTGCCCAATACTACGTATGAGTCATTGTCCGACATAGAAGATCTAGCAATTTCTCTGGATATTCTAGTCATAAGCAAACTTCCAGCAATGATAAGAAACAGTGTAATATACCAGAATGTCAGTGATTTCCAATAAAATCCGCCTAAATATATTAAGCATGGGAGAAGCCATATTATAAGTGCACTCTTCAGGTTCCTCTCTTTTTTCACTGAAATGACCCATCCACCTATGACTGAAAATAAAGACAATGTAATAAAAAATACACTGGCTGATATTTTTGTTTCAAATAATTTCAGCTGATATTTTGGCATGATTTTAAAAAAAGCACAAACTGTAATAACCCCAAGTACAAGAATAAGACCTAAATAGCCTTTTTTATCCGTCCTGTTTCCCATCTTTCCTTCCTCCCCAGCAAATATATTTTTATTATTCAAACAATCTTGTTTTGACTGCCTTTCCAAGCTTTAAATTCAATGGAAATTTTAGCCTTTGGATAAAGATACAGATTTCCCTCAAATCATAAGAAGACCATAATAAATTACCCTGTCTTATTGCCTTTCCATCCGCTGAATACTGAAATGCCCAAAAAAGTACAGTCACAAACCGTTCGTATTCTCCTTTCCTGAGTTCATGTTTCAATAATTTCCTCCTGATCTTCAATTGAAATTCCTTCCATTCATCCTGAGAATTTATTTCCTGAAATCCAGCGGGCATCTTGTTTTTAACAACATATTCCATGCACTCATCCGCCAGATCCTTTTTTATATTTGTAGTGACGGGTACCTGCTGTATCTGTTGTGAGTTATCCAAAAATGGAAACTCTGACTCCAGCATTCTTCTGAATAAATCTTCTGAGACAAAACATTTGCGTAATTGACAAAGCCATACATTTATATTTTTCGGATCCTCTGACTGCTCTCTCTCTAACAGTTCCAGTAATATTTCGTATTCTTCCAAAACATCTCTTATATTTTCAGCTCCATCATATCTAGCCAGCTTATATTTACACCTTATGTAATAACACTTTTTTAATTTTCTTTTACCTTCGCTGTTATTATTTATTATATTTTTTTCCAACCTGGGAAAATTCCCATATTTTTTCCAAAAAAAATGTCCTTCCTTTTCAAACTGATGTAAATTCTCTTTTTCATATTCATCTTCGTTATTCTGAACATTGATGGTATCTCTTATTAAAATGTCAGGCGGATTTACAGGACACTCACCCATGGAAATAAAGATTTTATTTATCATTTCCGGCAAAAGCACATCGTATAAAGAAACCAACCATTGTGTTCTTTCTGTTTTATCCATCCGTAAAAGCACTTTTTCTTTGTTCTCAATAATTTTTATAACTCTGTAAAAATCATCGAGTTTTCTAGCATCATCCTGTTTCGTATGATTCTCCGGATATGCTTTCTTTTCAACATGTTTTCCCTCACAAACAGGATTGTCATGCTCATCAAGTTCCCGATTTAAAAATGAAAATCCAGTCTTTTCCATTCTTTTTAGCTCAACTGAAACACTTTTGTTATTAACTATAATCCCATGTGATACCGGATGCATTCTGGGTTCTTCTCTTGTTACATTCTTTCTGGTAGTGGCAATGGAAACCGTAGAATAAGAAACAGGAAAAACAGATACTGTCAGAATATCCTCTTCTGGTTCAATACTGATATAATCATTTGCAATTTTTTTCACTTCCTTTTTTGTCAATCCGCCAATATTCCGTAAATATGCACCTCCACGTGCCGGATCATAAGTGGTAATATATTCTTTGATCATTCTTTTTCCACCTCCAATCTCCCAGATCATTCCTCATCCAATTTCAGGACCTGCTTCAGTTTCCGTGACAAATATTCTACAATAGGAGTATTTCTTTCCTCTGCTTCAGGATATAAACCTTCCCTGAATAATATATACACCCACGGTTCGTCCACCGAATACGGCTTATAACTATCATACTGATTCCCCTGGACACTTGTACCCAGGGATGCGATCAGAAAATAATGCACCCTGGTTTTAAAAGTGCGTGTTAAATTGTTGATAAGGTTTGGAGCTTTGTAGCTCAGATAATCTTTAATAATCTCTTCTTTTCTTTCAAATCTTCTCCTATCAAAGCCATTTGAATGGGTCATAAGTTCTATCCTGCTATTATTAGTCTCTATTGAGTTATCAAAATCTGTAGTATCTTCAAAATCCATATCCTCATACAATAAATCTGCTTTCGTAATAATAAAAAGGATTTCAAAATTTTTGTCCACGCGGTGTATTTTCAGATTATTTATCAGCTTTTGAATCATTTCAACGTATTCTCCATCCGCATTAATGATATCAGCTGCGGATACCATAACCAAAAAATACTTGTTCATGATAATTCTGGATGCATTCCATTTTAAATTTTTACAGTCCTCACCTGATACGTCTGTCATTGATAACAGGATCCGTTTCTCTCTGGATGAAACATAATAAGGATATGTAACCATCTGACCTGGTAATGTATTGCCTGGAAGCAACCTTTGCCTTTCGAATTCCCGCATCTTTTTTCTATATTGATTTTGCGGGCCATTGGGTTCCGTAAGATCTTCTGTAAAATTTAATGAAGAATTTACAGCCGCCAAAGCATTCAAATATCTCTGTGACATTAGCGTAGTTAAAAAAAAGGTTGTCTTTCCAGTTGATGGAAGCGCAAAACAAATTGCTTTAACCTGAGGGCAGGAACCCGCATGGATTGGAAGTCTTACTCCACTTCTATTGACCTTAATATCCGCGATCTTTCCAGTTTTTTTGTTTCGTATTACTGTTGGGAAACCACGCTTATCAACAGGTTCTGCCAATCTCGTGGTACTGTTTGGAAAGTGTTGTTTATTATCTTTTATTCCCCACTCCTCCGGATCATATTCCCCTTCATACATTTTCTGATCCGCAAAATAAATATCTTCTTCATGATAAATATCTCCATTGTCTCCCACATATGCATGAAATCCCCAGCGTCCCATCTCTTCTTCCTCCCTCATTCATTCTGTAAAATTAATCTTTTGTGTTTTTATATACTAAGTATAGCAGTCTTGTATTTCATATTTGTTTTGTGTTTACAAATAATTATTATTTCAAAACTAAATGGAGCCTGAAAAAACTTCTATATTTTTCATGCTCCATTATTGTTTTCTCTATTACTTTTACTGTAATTCAGGATAAATTGCCGCAACAACCTCCGAAAGATGTTTTACAGGAATCACGTCACAGGCAAATTCCTCCAGTCTCTGCTCGTCCAATCTTTCATAATTCTGCATCGGAATAAACACTTTACTGCACCCGGAATCACATGCAGCCTGAATTTTTTCAAAGATACTTCCTACCGCAAAGATCCCTCCTGTTAAACTGATTTCACCTGTGTATGCAATATCATATGCCTTTTTATCCATAATCGGTTTATTCACTGCTGCTGATAAAATACTTGTAAATACTGCCACACCAGCCGAAGGTCCGTCTTTTGTAATGGCTCCTTCTCCAAAATGAATATGAATTTCTTTTTCTTTAAGAAATGTTGGATATCTTTTTTTAATATAAGTCACGGCGATTTTTACAGAATCCATTACTGTTTCTTTTGGAAGCCCTGTTACTTCAAGACATTCTTCTCCCTCTGTAAGTACTGTTTCAACAGCAAAAGTACTTCCTGTAATTCCCCCATTGCATACCGATAATGCTTTCGAAATACCGGGGATAGCCTCTTCTGGAAAATTTCCTCTTGGAACAGGTTCTACTCCAAGATACTTCTTTACATCCTCCCTGTTAATAATAACTCGCATTGAATCTTTTTCCGCAGCCTGATCAACAAGTTTGCCAGAACAGATAAGCTGAACAGCTTTTTCCGCATCTCTCACACCAAAGGAGTTTGCATATGTTTTTAAAAGAAGCTCTTTTGCCCCATCATCAAATGCAATTGTTACTCCACTGTCAGCATAACTTTTTTCCAATTTGGGAACAATATAATCTGATACGATCTTTCTCTTCTCGGTTCGCGTATATCCATCTACATTAAGTACCAAAAAACGATCCCTCAGTACTGCTGGCACATCACCCCAGTTATTTACAGTAGCAACAAAAATAGCATCTGAGAAATCAACGGGGACATTAAGGAAGCTATCTGTAAATTCCCGGTCAAGCAAGTCAAGAATTGCTGTTGCATATTTGGAATTTAATTTGTCAAGCTCATCCAGCTGAAGCACAATCCTGGTAGATCCCGCTTCTTTAATTCCTTTTATAAATCGTCCAGGCTCACTGCCAGCATACGTCTGTGAAAAACCACGAAGCTCTTTGATATCATCTACTCCGTTAAGCGAAATCTTTACATACTGATATCCAATGGCATCCGCAATGTACTTTACGATAGATGTTTTACCAGTACCATATCCTCCACATAACGCCAGATTTTTATTCAATCCGCTGCCTCCCTGAAGATACTCCGTGTAATAAAATCTTGTAATCTGATCAATAACATTATCCATTCCGAACAACGATTTATGCAAAGTATTATAAAGAACTAACGGGTCAAATTCATCCAGATATGTTTTTTCTTCTTTTCTGCAGGCAAGAAGATATCCTAACTTCTGTCTCATTTTTTCTGTTCCATAGCGATCCGTATTATGAAATGATGCTTTTTGGGATGCCGCAATACATTTCTTAATCTCCTGTGAAACCGGCTCTGTGTAATTCTCCCGGTGTTTATTAAAGTAAAGTCCCGGTGTCTCTTTAACCAATTCATCTAAAACATTTTCCACATATTCTTCTGTAACTACTTTCTGTGACTCGGTCAAACCAGAAGCAATCACACGTCGAACGATTCTTTCAATATTATGTTTAAGATCTCTCGCTCCATCATCTTCACAGTAATTTGCAATAATACTTTCAATTGCTCTGTTTTCAAATCTGATATTTTCTGTTGAAATATTATAATTCTGAAGAACTTCCGGAATAATATGGCACTTAGCCAGCTCCAGTTTATCTTTCCTGGAATATTCATCAAAATATACGATCGCATCAAATCTGTTTCGGATCGGTTCTGGAATATCTTCAATACTGTTCGCAGTAGCAATAAAGACCGTATTGTCAGTTTTGATCGTACACTGTAAAAATTTATCATAATGATCACCAAGAAACAGCCTTAAAAAGACGCTCATGGGATCACCCTCCCTTGTCTCTCTGTTCATCTTATCAAACTCATCAAGACCGATAATCATCTGCGACGTCCCATGAGCCGCAAATGCTCTTACAATAGCTCCGGCGTCTGCATTATCATAACTTGGATCCAATCCTTCAATTTCCAGAGGACATGAAAGACCATTTAAAGGAATACATTCAAACGGGATATTCATTACATCCGCAATCGCCATCATAAGACTGGTTTTTCCCACTCCTGGCGCTCCTACGAATAACAGCTTACACCCCTTTTTTTCTGCTCTTTCCGTCGCCAGCAAAATGTCTTTGAGCTGCTGCTTAGGTCCGTTCATCTTATAAAAACGTTTCTTAAGGATGTTAAATGACTTCTCTGTTACCGGAATTCTGTCCTTATATACAGGCGAGATTGCAAAAATATACTTCTGCCGCAATTCTGCTTTGTTTTTTACCCCTGAAGACCTAAACATAGTCTCGATCACATGCTGCGTATCCGGAGGATACGTTTCCTTGGTTAATGCATATCTCAGCATCTGATTCTTTTTGGTAGTAAAAAGTTCCTCTCCTGAAGAATATCTCTTATGATGACCGGTTTTTGTCTGAACCATGATGGACTCCTGCTCTTCTACGCTCAGTTTGTAGAAATCCTTAATAGCAATTGTCCTTCCATATAAACTTTTTACCATCATAAAATACTCTTTTTCCGAATCACGCAAAACAACTACCGGAACATAAACCGAACAGCCTTCTGCTTTAACTGCAATCACATAAAGTTTTTCACCTGTTGCAATGCTCTTATTACTGGTAATAGATCTGCTATATACTGTTTCCTTAACCATCACAAGGGTATTTTTTTTATTTTCAGATTTTAATAAAACGGTTCCGCTTTCTTTCCCTGCTCCGGCATACGTACCTTCAATTTCTACAAGATTATTTTCAAATTCATTGGAAGAGTCTGTCTCATATAAATATCCGGCATTCCCTATGTCCATTCCTGAAAGCCCATCCGCAAGATTAAACTGCATTGAAACCATTTTTTTTGCAGCTTCCACTGCCATATCTCTATTTGCCAACATAGTTTTCCCTCCCCCCTAGTCATCTTCTCCGCTTGTCGAAGAACGATCAAGTCCTTCAAATGGAAGAAGCATATCTGTATTTCCTGATAACGCTTCTGCTTTAACATTTTCATCAAAAGAAGAAGCCTTTTCTTCCACTTTCTCAGAGGTGTCATCTGGTAAGTTATGTTCAGTTACTGCTTTTAATCTTTCCAGAAGTGCCTGTTTACGATCAAAAAAGTCTTTGACCCATCCATCTCCATAAATAATATTCTCTTCATCTTCTTCCCCGTTAAGAACTGCCAGAGATTTTTCAAGCAGCGCTTTATAATACTCTTTTTTAGTCTTTGAAACTTTTCCTACAGCGAGACGGTTCAGTCTTACGTATGTATCAAGCGAAGGCTGAATAAAGGACAGCATATACGTCCAAAAATGTTCCGCATTATAGTTGTCTGCCTTATTGATAAGATAGGTATAATTCATACTGATTTCCCCACTGTCCATATCCAGCTGCATAGTGGAAAATGCTCTGTTTCTATTAAATTCTGCCATATGTAAACAGACTAACGCCAGCGAATTTGCCTGGACTCTGAAAGGGAAAACAGAATGAACGATGATTTTTTCATTTTCAAAAATAATCTGCATATGAAATGGTTTATTATCAATTGAAAAACTGATTTCGATTACCCATTCTTGAGCCGGATTGCATACGTATTTAATATGATGGTCCTCCAATGTCGTCTTAATACTCTGAAAAATGATTTCTTTTACTGATTTGAATTCATTTTCTTCTCTTTCAAGTTCTGCGATTTTGGCATCAATTTTTGCGACCAGGCTGTCAATATCTACCATATCCTCCAAATTTTCATCCTCAGTATCTTCTTCTGACATATCTGGAATCAAAAATGGTTCTGCCGTCTGCTCTGTTCTATTGGATTCATCTTCTGCTGTCATCTGCTCTGTGCTCATAATCTCCGTATCTTTCATTTCTGCATCCTCCTTTTAATTGTCTGCTCCATCTGTTCTTTACAGTTATTAGTGTAACGGAGGCTGCTTTCACATTTGTTCCACTTTGCGTGTATACAGTTTTTTGAAATAAAAAAGCACATACTTCTTTACAAAATAAATTGTAAAATAAGCATGTGCTTTTTTCACCATTATTAACTGATGAGTCTTACAACATTTTTATTTCATTTCTTCTTCAGCTCATCCAACTGCTTCTGGTCAAGTCCTGTAACTTCTCGAATTTGAATATCTGTAAATTCTTTGAGATTCAGCATTTTAACTGCGGTTTGGATAATTCCCTGACTAAACCCATTTGCATATCCTTCTTCCATACCTTCCTCACGAGTCTGTCTCATATGCCGTTCTTCATCGTACTCATATATGCTCACTTTCTTCGCCTCCGCTCGGTTTTTTCTCAGAAAATCTGCCAGTATCCCTTCGCTGATGCATTCTGTGATTGCCTGCTCTACTGCAAGATCCAGCGGCATTTCCGCTGCGTATTCTCTTACACGGAAGGTATATTCCGCATAGTCCTGGAGGGTCCGGCAGGTTTCCATCAGTTTCCGGTTATGACCTTTATTGATATTTAACATGACTGCCTTCAGTTCCAGAGACGGGTCTGCATCCGGAATTGAAAAGAGCTCCGACAATTTCAATTCTTTCCGGTCCGGCTGTTCTGCCTGGCCGTTGTAGAAGATCACAAACCTCGGTGTCGGCAGTTTCACAGCTTTCGTTCCATAAAGATTCATATCTTTCGTATAATCCGAATACACATCCGCCACATACAGCAGATACCGGACTGGCAGATTCGGACTGTAAGTTGACTGATGTTCATACAAGTTCAGCCGCATATCAATGATAAATGAAACGTCATTCTGCATGGACATGTACACAGCGTTCTCCAGCGTATTCACCTGGAGAAGATCCGGGTCATCATAACTGGTTCCGTTAATTGCGTTATAAAGTTTCAGCAATTCATTCCTGTCGCTGAACAACATTGCAAAGATCCGGGATTTATACATCCGGTTTGCAGTTAATACATCGATGTTACTTTCTTCCATGTAGTATCCTCCTTCTTGGGCAGTCGGGAGAATCCTACAGTAAAAACAGCTTCCGGAAATCTCCCTGCGTGATCATGTGATTTAAGCATTGAGATTTCTTTGTAAAAGCCGAATGGCCGGTGAATTACAGATACGGAAGTGTTCCGCACAGAACAATAGAAATGAAATGCTTTTTCTTTACGTTAGCACAATATGGGCGAAAACGCAATGAAAACATTTCGACAAAATCCGCACCAAAAAAGCACATACTTCTTTAAAAAATGAGCATGTGCTTCCTTAACTATTATTAATTAATCATAACATCCTGAACCTTCTTACTTCAACCATTCTGCATAAATAGCCCAAAAGTGGTAATAAATAACTTCATTCTTATTTCTGTTCTTTACAATTACCAGTGTAATATAACATACTTTCACATTTTGTCTGTGTACGCTGCTTTTTCCCTCTCACTGGACTTTCCACCTGTTTTCATGTATATTTGACATATAACGACACTACGGCTGCCTCGGGCAGCCGAATAATTTTCTGGAGTATGCGTATGTTGAAAATTGCAATCTGCGAAGACAGTGAGATCTTTGTGGAAATTATAAAGAAAAATATCGAAACTATTCTGAAAGTACCTTATGAACTGCGTCCCTTCCTTTCCGGAAAGGAATTTATAACTTCTCTGCCTGAGATTGGATGCCCTTATGATATTGTTTTTTTGGATATTTCTCTGGGAGAGGATACAGTTTCCGGAATTGAACTTGGCCAGATGATAAACGGGGAGAATCCACGGACACAGCTGATCTTTATCAGTCAGTATCTGGAATATGCCTCCGATGTCTATTCCACGAAGCACACCTACTTCATTTACAAAAACCGGCTTAACGAATATCTGCCGGCTGCACTGGATGCTGCTCTTAAGAATCTTCAGACAGATAAGGAACCTTTTCTTACCGTTAAAATCAAGCAATCACATCACCGGATTCCGGTAAATGATATCCTGTTTCTGGAGCGTAATCTGCGTGAAACATTTATTTATACAAAATCTGAAACTTATACAGTCCGGGACAAACTGAATATTCTCCAGCAACAGCTTCCAGATTTTTTCGTGTGCTGCCACAGAAGTTTCCTTGTGAACCTTCATGCAGTTTCCAGGCTCCAGCATACAGAAATTACTTTGACCACCGGTCAGCAGATTCCTGTCAGCCGCGCACATTATGAAGATGTTAAAAAATCTTTTTCTCTGCTGATGCTGTGATTCCGAAAGACTGACTTTCGTATTTTGCTCTGATATCCTATAACATTTCCAAGAAAGAAGGTACTCTCATGCCACAGTTTCTGAAATTTATTTTATACGCTCTTCTTCCGAGTTCTTTCATAAATTCCTATATCTGTGTCCGATTTTGCACTGGTATCCTTACGCCATCCCGGAGCTTTTTTTCAAAAAACCGTATCCGTTTTTTTCTCTCATTTATGATTCCGATGACAGCTGCCGGTATGTCAAAATATTGGTTTCCCAGTATGGGGTCCTGGCTTATCCAGTTGACACTTCTTCTCATGACAGTTTTTTATTTTTCCGATCCTCTGAAAAAAAAGATTTCCACATTTCTGATCCTAATATGTATTCTGGCAGTTTCTGAAAATATCGCTGTAATGTTTACCCTGCCGATTTACACTCTTATACACCACGGAAAATCGTTTCGTTATAATTTGCTTTATACATCCGGTGAAATGCTTTTTTTAATGACCATAGATTTCTTCGTTGCATTGCTTTTTATTAAAAAACTGGTTCCTCTGATCCGGGATTATTCCCACAGTATTCATCTGACCACCATTGCTGAACTCCTTTTTCCCGTACAGGCATCTTCACTTCTTATGGGAATACTGCTATACCGTGAAAATTCTCCCTGGTTAAAATGGCTGATCATTTTATACTGGTTTCTCAATCTTCTCTGCTGTCTGATCATAGCCAGAGCCTTTCACAACATTTCTGTCAGAGAAAAAAGACACGAACTGTTGATTCAGCAAATGAGCTTTCTTCAGAAACAGCTGGAATATACAAAAGATATGGAACAGGAATATCGATCTGTGCGAAAATGGAATCACGATATGGAAAACCATCTCTTTTCACTGAATTATCTGATCCGCGCAAAAAAATATCATGAGGCAGATGCATATCTGAAAACAATTCTTTCAGAACTTCCGCCGGAAAAGAGGACTTTATGAAACGAGGCTTTGTTATTCTTTTTATAGAACTTTTCTGTGTTCAGGCATCTCTTTTCCTGGAGGCTCTGCTGCAGGAATATGCTCTGTTCTGCCAGATAATGCTCCTCTTTTTTCTGTTCCTCACTTACCGCAGGATCTACCTTCTTGCCAGACGATCGCTCAAAAATGCTCAGGAAGAAGCAAAGTTTCAGGCTCTTCAGAAGCAGGAACAGTTACAGAAAGAACAGGAGCAGCTGTTTGTTTCCAGAAAACAGGAGACTCTGGCGTTCCAACAGGCTACCATTCAGAAACTTGAGACACTTCAAAATTACCTGAAAACAAACGAATATGATAAGATCCAGGACTATCTTCCCGCCATCACCAATGATTTTCAGAAGGAACGTTTCCACCCTATCTGTCAGGACAGCCTGATCAATGCCATCCTTGCGGACAAAAGATTTCTTGCCATGCAGAAAAATATCAAAGTTACCTACGAAGTTCTTCTTCCAGAGAGATCCAACATTCCCTCTTCGGAACTGAGCAGTATATTTTTTAACCTGCTGGATAATGGAATCGAAAGCTGCAACGCTTCCGGTTCTGAAGCACCGTTTATCTCTGTAACCTCAAAAATGTCCGCCGGTTTTCTCACTGTCCACATGCAAAACAGCAAAGATCCGGCACAACCATTCAACCACAAAACATCAAAAAAAGATATCCCCAACCATGGATTCGGTCTGTCCATAATTGAAGATATCTGTGCAAAAAATGATGGTAGCTGTCAGTGGATTGACAACGGAGACACTTTTGATTCAGTTGTTATGTTGAGGTACCAATAAGATTCAGCGAACACATATCCTTATCTTTCAATTACGCTGCATAATGCTCCACACCTTTGAAGTCACTTGAAGTATCGAAATGCTTATCGACATTCAGAAGTTCATTAACTCCAGCTTTTTCTCCCTGGTCAGCTGCTTGATCCGGTATTCCCGGCTCATGGCTTCTTCCTTTGTGGAAAAGCCTTCGTAATATACCAATTTCACAGGACGTTTTGCGCGGGTGTATTTTGCACCCGCTTTTCCTTCATTATGAGCCTTCATCCGCCTCTCCAGACAGTTTGTCCAACCGGTGTAGAGGGTGCCATCCGCACATTGTACGATGTATGTGTAATTCATAAATTTCTTACTATTATCTCCAATTCCATTTTTCTATGTAAAGACAGCCGCCGCGCTTTTCCGACAGCCATCCTTCTATTCTCAAGCAGCCGGAATACTTGTAATTCACTTAGTATACAGAAACACTCTGCATACCGGGTCAGCAGCCATGAAAATTTTTTCCACAGCATTTTTCTGACCACATACAAAAAATAAAGCAGGCAGGGAGTCCGGCTGCGGATTTTCCCACCTGCTTTATTATACGTTTGTTTTAGGTTTTTGTGAATTATGTTATTTTCCTCAGCACAGATCCTCCGGTTTCATTTCAGTGCTTCACTTAATTTGTTTCTTTTTTTGGTTCCCATTTCTGTCTTTTTTAGAATCTGTACCTGAATCAGGCATCCTGCTGCCGTAAACAGGATCATAACGCCCCAGAACAGGAGTATTCCTGCAGATATTGAGATCAGCAAAAACAAATATTAATACAAGTCCTGATTTGCTGGCAAAAAAAGTAAATATTCCGTCAGGGCTATCAGCATAACTGTAAACATATTCAGTGCATCAGCTATTTTTTTATCAACTGTATATGAGAACAAAGTACCAATCAGAAGTAAGATCATAAGTATCAGCAGAAGTGCTACAAATCCCGTAACAGCATTATAATCTCCCTCTTCTCCCACGGTTGAACCCAGAAAAGATCCAACACCAAGTTTGTCTACAGTCTGTAGCCCGGATTTCTCCGGGCTATTCTTTTATTTTAATAATCTTTTGGTTTTCCGCATTTTGAGCATATTTTCGTAAAAACTCCTCTAAAAGTACCGCCGCAATGCTGACATAAATTTTCCTGCTTTCTTTTTTCCCTCTGCTTAAACCATGCACTTCCCTCAAGCATGTTTTCCCAATTGGCATTTGGTAAAATTACGTCATATAATTTATTGCAAAATTCAAACGCATTGTGTGGTGGGGCATATCCTTTTCCTTGTGCTGTATTATAGAAACATTCGCTATTTGGCATTCTGATTTTTTCAAGGTTATGACAGCCTGAAAAAGCATAGCTGCTTAATTTTTGGAGACTATCAGGCAGAGATATTTCACGTAAATTTTCGCAATCTGCGAATGCGGCTCCTCCAATTGTAGTTAACGTATCAGGTAAAGATATTTTTTTTAAAGATTTACAACTATAAAAAGCCTCCCCATTAATATCAGTTACTCCTTCTGAAACAATAACTTCGGTTAAACCGTAACAATCTTTAAACGAACGATAACCAATAAAACTAACAGTGGTTGGTATCGTCACCTTGGTTTCTGATCCATTATATTTCTCTAAAACCCCAGCACGAATAACAAAATCATCATTTTCCTTGCTATATATATTTACTGTAGAATTGGAAATATTATATGTATTATGAAAATTATTAATCGCTTTTTCTACAATAAAAGGGGTGTTGCAATACGGGCAAATCATACAATCTTTCGTATCGTCTGCAGTCAGCGTAGCTCCACATTGTGTACATATTCCTGGAATGAGTGCCATATTCTTTTCCGCCTTCTTCTGTTTAGTATTTTTTATATGCAAAATTATAGCACCAGGGAAAAGGTTTGGCAATTATGCAATATGACCATAGAAATGTCGAAAAACGTCACATGAAATCGTTTGCAAAAAATCCTATCTGAACGTATAGTAGAATTACAATTATGTGAATGATGGGAGATACAAATGATGATGAATGAAATTGAGGTTAGCATTGGCGGAATTGTGGAAGCGCGGCGAGTGAACACCATGAAACGGATCAATTCAGAGGTGGAGTATGTAGTTCAGGACAATAATGATTTGGAGGACATGAAATTATTATATGAGAAATTGCCATTGTCAAAATATGATAGGGACATTATAGACAGCATTTTCTGCTGCATACAATCCCGGAATGAAATGGTGGAGAAATTGGCATATTATGCTGGATTATCAGATGCGGTGGAATTTTTGAAGCAGTAGGACCGGGAAACCGGTCATATTTCAATTTTTAAATGCCAACTTTTATGTGAGCAGATGTTGCGCGCCTCTAGTACAAAAGATCGCTCTAGTATGATTAAAAGTTATATTTTAGAAATAATAGTTGATACTTTAAATAATAAAAGTTGGAAAAATAGTGATAACTGATATAAAAATGGGCGGTTTACGTATGAAAATGGGAGTTTTCTTGATAAAAGTTGATGCCAACTTTTAAGGAAGAGCGATATTCATAAAAGTTAATATTTAGGGCTTTCTATTAAAATAAATATTCTATAATGATATAGGCTCAAAGAACCCGCTAGTAGGAAAGGTCAGTCTGGATTATGTCGTATATGACATAATAAAGAGTCGAAAATGTCGTATGTGGCATAATTAGGATAGTGACAGTTGATGTTCTCGACATACATGTCGGGAAGAAAACGGTTTTGGCGTGATATTGATAGGTTTTGAGGCGATATTATAGGGTTTTGAGGTGATTTTGGATGATATGGAAAAGAGACCCGCTTCCAGGTCTCTCCAGAAAACAGAATAATACCATCATAATTTCCATAAATGCGATCGAATCGCTGAATTCAACCTACCGTAAGCTGAACCGCCAGAGAAGCGTATTTCCAAGTGACACCGCACTTCTGAAAGCCCTGTATCTGGCCACATTTGAGGCAACAAAAAAGTGGACGACAACCATCCGAAATTGGGCACAAGTTTACGGGGAACTGAGTATTATGTACGAGGGACGATTACCAGAATAATCCGTTTTGAGACATGTTAAGACGGGCGGAATATCCGCCTGCTCTTGACATGCAGATTTGCAACTGTTATATATAAAACAAGGGCGAAAAGCTCTATGAAAGAACTTTTCACCCTTTATTATCATAGAAGAATCTTATTTACAGACTTTTTCTCACAGTCTCATAAATGTTATATATACATAATAAATCTTTTTCCAGTATGATCCTGCAATCCAGCATAAAAATAATCCAATCATAACTTATTCCTTTCCAGATTCCTATTCCGCTCTTTCGAACCTATTCAATTAACCGAACTAACATAATAGCTGGTATTGATACTGCGTGTGCTGTATCCTGTACTGATGACAGTCGCTGCAGAATCTGTATCTTTCGTTCCCACTGCATGATCATTAATATTTCCTGTGCTGAAATTCCACCTTTGTCCGTCTCCCAGAGAAAATGTATATCTTTTATAGGACGCATAACTATATGGAGCCGAGTTTGCAGCGGAATACGGAGTTGTAAACCAGGCAACTACTCCATTATTCAACGTAAGTCTGTAATTATGGCAGTCACTCATTCCCTGTAGTGGCTCTCTTCCTCCGCACACCGGACATAAGAAACAATAATATCTGTACAAAGTTGTCGTTCTGACCTGCTGATAACTGTTACTATATGCTGGGGTTAATGACCAACTGCTCCATGAACCATACTCTTTTCTGGAGTTTACAGTTACTTTTCTCGATACAGAATAAGTTTTATTGTTATATTTTACTCTGGCTGTAATCGTTGCCTGTCCGTTTTTTCTGGCAGTGATCACACCATTACTGTTTACAGTTGCCACACTCTCGTTAGAACTTTTCCATGTAAGCTTTCCGCCTTTAGAGCATTTTACCTTCATTGTAAGATTCCGCGATCCGGTTCCACCGCAAGAAACAGTAAATGTTGGTTTTGTCTCGCTGTAATTTTTTGCAGGAGTTAAAGCTCCCCACAAATTCACATTTGTATATCCAGAACCAGAATCCGAAATCCAACCGGTTTTTCCGTCAACCGCTACTTTAATCATATTTCCTCCAGAAGGACTAAAATAAACCGATTGCAATTTTACCTAATTTCCTTTTTTTACCGTCACACCTCCAGAATTCACTGTTGTTGCTCTACTGCTCGTTTTAAAACTCTTTGTTGCTTTATATGTTCCGGATACAGTTGCATATCTAGAAACACGTTTTAATCTCTTATTAGACGCCTTATATTTAAGATAGCAGCTCGGGCCACTGTAATTGGCAAAAAGTCTTGCATGTTTTCCGGAACTAGAGCTAAAATATAGCGTACTTCCGGATACTTTACTCGGATAGTTATAATCAAAACCCGCCACCATAGTTATTTCTTTAAATTTACCATTTTCATATGTATAACATATAGAAGTACACGCTCCAAACGCACCATTCACTGTAACAAGAAAAACATTTTTCCCGCTTACGCGGCAAAGATATAATCCATTTCCATTTGGGCCTCCTCTGGCTAAATCCAAAGTATTTTTATATTTCCCGTTAATGTAAACTTTCGCATATGCACTTCCATCCCGGTATGTTACATACTTAAATTTATCTGCCTTTCCGTCTCCTGTAAAATCATACGCCGTATAAGTTCTTCCTGCTTTTAACGGAATTACTTTCCCGTTTGCTGCCTGTGTTATTACAGGCATAGCTGTAATGACCATGGTAAAACTAATCATTAAAATAATAATTTTCCTAGCAAACTTTTTCATAACTTCTTCGCCTTCCTTTTTTACTCTTTTATTCCTTATTTTTCCGAAAAAATTCTACAACGTTTTCCCTGATCCATTCCTCAATCACATCTTCCTGTACCTGAAGTGCCTCCGCGATCCTCTCCACCGGGAAATTCATTTGATTCAGTATGATTGCTGTCTCTCTCGCTTTCTTTAGTTCTCCTTCTTTTTTACCAGCTGCCCTACCCTCTTTTATTCCTTCTTTCTTACCTACTTCTCTTCCTTCTTTTATTCCCTCTTCCCTCCCAGCCTCATATTCCGCTTTCCTCAGTTTCCGTTCTTCCTCTTCTTTGTCATATTCGAATATGCTCATTGCGATCACCTCCGATTTGTTTTTTCGAAGAAATTCTGCAAGGATTCCATTCTGGATGCAATCGTTCACTGCCTGTTCGACTGCTTCATCCAGTTCTGTCTTTCCTGCGTATTCTCTTACTTTCGCTACATACTGTGCATATTCCTTCAGGATCTGGCACTGCTCCATCAGTTTACTGTTATGACCTTCATTGATATTCAGGGTGATCACCTTCAATTCCAAATTTGGCTCCCCGGTCAGGTTCTCATACGCTTCTGACAGATAATTGACCCAGCTGTCTTCTTTCTTCTCGGTTCCATTATAAAACACGATAAAATTCGGGGCCGGGATTTTCTGGAGGGACGATGAGTACAGGGATCTGTTATCTACAAGCTTCTGGTATTCCCCTGATATATAAAACAGATCTCGCAGCGGCATGTTCGGGTTATACGTCGACTGATGTTCATACAAAAACAATACCGTATCCTTATATTTCCGATTTGCCCTCAGATGCTTCCCTGCAATGTGATTTTTCTTTGCACTGATTTTCCGGTTTCTTCTTTTTGCCATAAGCGTACCTCCTGTTTTGGCAGGAGTTCAGGAACGTGCTGTTCTTTTTCTTTTACCACTTCGAACCCCTGCTTTTGTTTTAATTGGATTTTAAAAGCATGGATTTCTGAAATGATCTTAGAAAAATAATAGACGGCAAAAATGCCCTGAATGTTTAAGGAATATGCTTTCGTTTTATATCAGCATTCTTTTCCTTCACATTCAAGGCATTTTCAATTTATTTCTTTTCCCAATGGAAAACCTGTCCCCACTGGACATACACATCATGCAAATGCCAAAAAAGCCTTTGCACTCATTTACTGCATCTCACATTTCTTTAATTTATAAATTTTTCCACGGATCTCTTTCGCTTCCATCTTCACAACCTGCTCCTGCGTCTCCGGATAATATCTTGTGGAAAAAACTATCTCTCCGCCATTCACATAGATCTCTGCTGCCGTAGTATCCACGAGAAGTCTTAAGCTCTCAAGCTTACCGGACGGAACATGTGCCTTACGCACCTTTCTTCCGGCACCTGCCTTCTCTGATAATCTTAAGACAATATCCCCATCCTGATATTCCAGGAAAAGATTTTCTCCAAGACTTACCTTCGCACCATCGCCGGTTATCTGAAGTTCCAGATCAAAGGGACCGTTTACCGGAATTGCCTCATGGGAAACAGAAATCGAAACGCCCTGATTTCTCAGCCCGTTCAGTTCTTTCACCGGATACTGATAAAGCATTCCGTTCTTATACGTAACTTCTCTCGGAACCGTCAGGCAATGCTGCCATCCTTCACTTTGCGCTGTAGGATTTACATACTCCTCGTCTGCATCCGGCATTCCCATCCAGCCGATGAGAATCCGTCTGCCTTTTCCATCCTGGAATGTCTGGGGTGCATAGAAATCAAAACCGTGATCCCATTCCCGGAAATCTTTTTCCTCCGGCTTTCCGTCCTTCAGGATAAAGTATCCGGACTGATAGATGTTCTGGAAACGGAACTCTTCCCTTGTCAGTCCCTGTGGAGATACAGAAAGTACTTCCTGTCCCTCAAGGGTAAAATAATCCGGGCATTCCCACATGTATCCGAAAGCATTCTCTGTGGTCAGCTCATGGTCGAATTTCCAGTTTTTCAGGTCTTCGGATTTATAAAAAAGTACGGCACCCTGGTCGCTTTTCTGACGGCCGCCAAGGATCATGCGATACTCCTCTCCATCTTTCCAGACCTTCGGGTCACGGATGTGGCATGTGTAATTCTTCGGATAATCCTCCCAGGAAACGGCTACTTCTTTTGTTCCAAAATGAACGCCGTCCTCACTCTCCACGTGGAGAGTGCTGGACTGCCTTCCGTTATTGATATAATCATAATCTCCATCCATCTTGATGTTTCCTGTGTAGAAAAGATGAAGCTTATCTTTTTCCGCAATGGCGGAGCCTGAGTAAACACCATGACAGTCATAAATGCTGTCCGGCAGAAGCGGAACACCTTCATATCTCCAGCTGATCATATCTTCGCTGGAATAATGTCCCCAGAATTTCAGTCCACCGTGGGCTTCAAAAGGAGAATACTGGAAAAACACGTGATATCTTCCTTTATACCAGCATAATCCGTTTGGATCGTTGAGCCATCCGGTGGGCGGCATCAGGTGATGGGTCAGACGGTTTGTCTGCATTGCCCTTCCCACTGCTGCCGTTTCCTCGATTTTTCGAACTTCCTCCGCAAGCACCTTTGTCAAAGAACTCATTTATTTTACCTCCAGTACTTCAGAACTGTTATTTACGGTTCCTTCTGCAAGCATTTTTACTTCTTCATAATCATCAGTATTGGTTACGATCAGCGGTGTGGTCACATCGTAACCTGCTGCCTTGATGGCATCCATATCAAATGTGATCAGCGTCTGGCCTTTTTTCACTTCGTCGCCGTCTTTTACATGTGCGGTGTAGAATTTTCCGCCAAGCTCAACGGTGTCAACGCCGATGTGGATCAGCAGTTCCAGGCCGCTTTCTGTTGCAAGACCGATTGCGTGTTTTGTGTCAAAAATTGTAGAAACGGTAGCGTCGCAAGGTGCTTTTACCTCACCTTTGGACGGAATCACTGCCATGCCTTTTCCAAGGACTTCTGATGCAAAAGTCGCATCTTTTACTTCTGAAAGCGGGATCGCGGTTCCCTCAAGCGGGCTGTAGAGGGTCTGTGCGCCGGTCTCAGATGTTTTCCCCTCTGCTGGCTTCTCCTGAGCAATTTCTGCCGGAGCATCTGCTTTTTTCTCTGTTTCGATATTTTTTTCAGCTGTTTCCTGTACCTCGTCCTTATATCCGATCATCCAGGTGAGCACAAAAGCCACACCGAACGCGATGGCAAACATTATGATATAAGCAACCGGGTTATTCAGGCACAGCAGGATTCCGAAGATACCGGTAACACCTGTTCCTGTAGCACCAAGATTTGTAATGGAGGCAAAAAGCGCTCCGCATGCACCGCCGAGGCAGCCCATGATAAACGGCTTTCCGAAACGGAGGTTTACGCCGAAGATCGCCGGCTCTGTGATTCCCATGCATGCACTTAAAGCAGACGGAACAGCCATGGATTTGATCTTCTGGTTCTTTGATTTCAGGCCTACAGCAAGAGCTGCACCACCCTGTGCAACGTTGGCTGCGGATGCAAGTGGCAGCCAGTAGGTAACGCCAAATTTGGCGATCTGTCCAAGGTCAATGATGGTGTACATGTGATGAACACCTGCAACAACTGTCGGTGCATAAAAAGCACCCATGATAAAGCTTCCGATTCCAAACGGCAGAGCGATGAGCCACTGGATTCCATCCAGAAGTCCGTTCTCAACAGCTACGAAGATCGGTCCGATAATGGAAAGAGTAAGATAACCAGTTACAAAAACACTGACAAGTGGTGTTACAAAAAGGTCGAACATTGCTGGTACAACTTTATGAAGTCTCTTCTCGATCTGTGCCAGTACCCATACTGCAATGATAACCGGGATTACATGTCCCTGATATCCAACCATGTCAATCGAATAAAGTCCGAACCATACTTTCTGTGTTGCCTGCACACCTTCTGTAGCCACAGTCCAGGCATTCTGCAGATTGGGATGGATCATGATCATACCGATGACCGCTCCCAGATAAGGATTGGCTCCGAATACCTTCGCGCCGCTGTAAGCGATCAGGATCGGCAGAAATGTATACGCCGTATTACTGAAAAGCTGGGCAAACACATAAATAGAACCACTGGTATTGATATTCAGGAAGCCATTGTTTACCATGAAGTTCAGAGCTTCCATGATTCCCATCAGGAATCCGCTGGCTACGATAGCCGGAATGATGGGGACAAAAATATCTCCCAGTGTCTTGATCAGCCGCTGTGCCGGGTTTGCCTTGGAAGCTGCCACCTTCTTCAGCTCATCCTTGCTGCTCTCGGAAACTCCGGCAATCTGAATAAATTCATCGTAAACCTTGTTTACAACTCCTGTTCCCAGGATGATCTGCATCTGTCCCTGTGCGAAGAATACACCCTTCACACCGTCGATGTTCTCTACATATTCCTTGTCTGCCTTGTCATTATCCGCAATGACCAGACGAAGTCTTGTTGCACAGTGTGCTGCGGAAATTATGTTTGCTTTCTTTCCTACATGATCATAGATTTCCTGTGCGGTCTTTCTGTAATCCATGTCCGTCCTCCTTTTCTTTTACTGTCCTTCCTGCGGGCAGTAGACTCTTTTTGCTTTCCCTTTTTTTGCAAAACTGATTTCTTCGGATCAGCTGTGTCTGTTCTTTCTGTTTTTCCGGAAGTTAATGATTTCTGATCCTTTTGTTTCTTTTATGAGATTGATTCCATATTTATTTCTATTTTAAAAATGTCTGTTTTTCCTAATGCCTTGGTATTTATAAGTTTTTCAGTCATTTCTTTGCTTGTTTTTCATGTTTTTATGTGTTCTAATATGGAATCGTTCTCACATCTTGATTGTATTATAACCACTGCCTTCTCATTTGTAAATCCGCAACATCTCACAAATTTCTCCGGTCAAAATTGTACATATTCCATAAGAACATACGCAAGACAAACAAGCCAGTCAGGACATCTCAAAAAAATCTGGTCTTTTTCTGTGCTTGCCCAGCCATAACACATAAACCCGCCAAAAAAGAGCAGGTCTTTTTCTCCCAAAAGATCTGCCCCTGTTCCGCAATAACTTATAATTTTTATCCTCTGTCTGCGGGAATATTCTCTGCTACCTGTGAGATTCCCGTTCCACAAGTTCACATCCCATTTTGATTTCCTTGCTGATTCCGGTATCGTTCTCAATAAGATCCGCCAGCATGGCTGCCGCCTCCATTCCACTGGTCTTATAATAAAAATGTACCGTGGTAAGCTTCGGTTCCACGATCTTACCCGGAACACCGTCACCGATCCCTGCGATCTGCACATCATCGGGAATTCGAAGTCCGATCTCCTTCAGATAAGTCATGGCACCAACTGCCATGGTATCTGTGGCACATACCAGAGAATCAATGGATGGATCCTCCTCAAAAAGTTCCTTCGCCATCTCATAGCCGGAATCCATGGTGAAGCTTCCTGTTTTCATCTTCTCCGGAAGGATCTCAAGCTTTCCCTTATGAAGCGCATCCATAAAACCTTTTTTACGGCGTGCACCAACTGCCTCGTCTTTATCTGTGACACCAATGTAAGCGAACTTTTTTCCTTTCTTTGCAAGCTTCTCTGTCACCATAAAAGCTGCCTTATAATCATCCTGATAAATGCAGGGATATCCATCCAGATGCTGTCCCAGAAGCACGATCGGCACCTTATAATCCTTCAGCATCTGTTTATGCTTTCTGGTAAACATGGTGGCAATAAAAACCACTCCGTCCACCTGGCGTTCTTTAAACAGAGAAAGATATTTCAGCTCTTCTTCCACATCGTTGTTGGTATTGGCGAGGATCAGCTGGTAACCTCTCCGTGTGAGAATGTCACTGATCCCCGCCACCTCACGGCTTATGGTATCGGAATTGATCTTTGGAAGAATAACACCGATGAGACTCGTTTTTTTTGTCCGCAATGTCTGTGCCTGGGAGGATGGCTGATATCCGGTCTCCTGGATCACCTTGCGGATGACTTCTTTTTTTTCACTGCTTACATATCCGTTGTTCAGATATCTGGATACCGTAGCTCTGGAAACTCCGGCAAGTCTGGCTATTTCATTAATATTCATGACCTATGTACCTCTTCTTCTGTCCTGTTAAGTCTGTCATTTTCCGTCGTTTTACAGATATTTATAGATAGATTATACACGTTTTCTTTCCGGTAAAAAAGATGCTTTTCTATTGTTTCGCAGTTATTCTGTTGTATACGGGATGCCAGTGACTCGCATCCCGCATGTTTTACTTTCATCTGCAACGTTTTCCGCTATAACCAATTTCTCTAAAAAGGATATTCTACTGTATCCGTTTCAGCGCTCATTCCCGATCGATCATATCTGCTGTTTCAGTTTTTCTGCCGTCTCAGCTTCCTGCCGTTTCAGTTTACCTGTTGCTCAGGCGTGCCACATCACTCCAGATACTCAAACGGATCCACCGGCGTGCCGTCTTTTCTCATTGCGAAATAAAGGTTCGGGCCTTCCACAGAATAATATTTGGTCGGTGCACTGATATTTCCGATCACTTCGCCTTCTTTTACCGTGTCACCTTCTGCCACTGTAAGATCCTTCAGCTGTCCGTACACCGCCTGATAGCCATTTCCAAGCTCCATGGTCACAGTCGTTCCTGTGCAGGCATCCTGTGTAATGGAAAGCACCTGACCATCTGCCGCCGCATACACTGGTGCATCTTCCACTGCCTGCAGAGAAATAGCCGGGCTGACCCGATACTGATCCAACGTCGGATAATATACGGTTTCATTCATGTTGTAATCCACAAGAACCGTTCCTCTCACCGGCCACTCCATAATGGAATCCTCTGTAAAATTCAAGGTCTGCGCCGCAATTCCGGCCGCGGAAGTTTCGGCTGTATCTGCGGAGGAAGTCTCTGCTCCGTTATTTGCTGCATTTCCGGCGTTGGCGTTATCTGCTGCATTTCCGATTCCAGCAGTACTATTGCCAGCACTTTCTGCCCCTGCTGCCGCAGATACACTCTTATTCTCTGCACCACTCCCATTATTTACATCTGCCATTGTATTACCGTCTGTTCCTGCTGTTCCCTCATTTTCAGCTGCACCGCTTCCTGCAGTCTCACGGATACTTCCGGTTACACCGTCTGCATCTGCCCCATTTTCCGAAACACCTGACAGACCTGTTTCATCTCCGGCTGCTCCATCGGTCATCTCATCCTGCGCCACATCTTCCCAGCCATTTCCGGTAACTGCCGCGTCCTCTGCGTTTTCCCCATCCGAAAGTTCTTCTTCCATCTGTACAGAATTTTCCTCCTGGGAATTTTCTACAATAGGTTTTGTCCCCAGCTGATAAACGGTAATTCCAAGTGCAGCCACTGCTGCCAAAACTCCGCCGTTGATAATGCCTCTCACGATTTTACTTTTCATATTCTTTCCACCTCTGTCTGATATGTTCATTTTCAGCAACGGAAAAAGCAGTAAAGCGGATATCTTCATTTCACTCTGCTACCGTTTCCAGTCACTATTTCTGTATCTATAGAGTGTCCAGAATATGGCTGTCTATTCACTTTCTGAATATTTTTCTTTCATAATAATACATTTCTTTTGCTGCTTAATCGAATCAGGAATATCCTCTCGACTTCCTTTAATTCTCCGGATTCTCAACTCTTAATTCCATATCCGGAAAATATTTTTTCAGGATCTCCTCCGCATTGCTTCCGTTTTTCGCCATCTCATTTCCGCCGAACTGAGAAAAACCAACACCGTGGCCGATGCCACGCACCCGCAGATAATAAGTATCGTTCTTTTTCTGCAAGCTGAAATTCGCCGATTCCAGCCCCATTCCCGCCGCAAAACTTTCTCCTTCCACCAGAGTTTTCCCAACCATAAGCTCCGTCACATAACCGGCACTATCCCGCTTTTTGATCTTCAGCTCTCCGGAAAACTGACCCGCCGGAATTTCCACAACTTTCATATAATCCGGAGATTTTTTGTCCCCGCTGCTATCTGCTGATTTCAGATATGTATACGCCTCATCATGAAAAGCCTCCGCTCCGCTGCGTGTTTTCCCCGCGCTGATCTTATGCCAGGGTGTCAGCTTCACTTTCCCCTCATATGTCAGTACCTTCCCTCCCGTCTCTTTCGCTGACTGCTGATAGATTTGATTTTTTTCTGTAAAAAAATATCTCCAGACT
>ULVB01063498.1_pt1 | contig 24883 bp, 18 predicted proteins | sample 1959071 | NCBI WGS metagenome assembly ULVB01 (sample SAMEA4835776, study PRJEB28245) | human gut metagenome | biome: gut microbiome; material: fecal sample | place: Denmark | collected 2008 | reverse complement strand
TATATAAATCAATAGTTAACAGCAATTTAATAACAAAAAAAGAACTGCATTTAAGCAGTTCTTTTCTTATTTAACAACTTTATTAAGCTTCTACCTTTTTGCTATAGAACATAGGAGCAAATGCAGCAACAGCACTAGCAATCATAGCTAAAGCATAGAATACTACACCGACTATTCCAACGTTCAATGCACTCTCTTCGGCTGCAGGGTAGTTGACAGGAATGAAGTAAACATCAGCAGCTAATGAGACTCTGTCATTGATGAATAGACAGCAAGACACAGCGAAGAGAACACCGATAGCAATCAATATAACATCATTGATAACTCCGTTGAACATCTCCAATTTATCATGTAAAGTAAATTCAAGAACGATGAGAAGTAATGCAACTATAGTCAAGGCTATCAACAAAGCATCGACTGGTTGTCCGGCTAAGAATCCAGTTGTGGAGTTCACTAAGTAGATAATGAATCCGACCAATCCAAGAACGAAGCTAGCTAGCAAACTATAACTTGCTACTGTTTGTTTTTTGAAGAAGACTGACATAATTATTTCTCCTCCTTTTTCTTAGAATGAGATATATCTAATCCCAAGAAGACACCATAAGAAACTAAGGAAGCCAATGTGAGAACACCGAAGATTGAAATCAATGAAATATAAGTTGCTCTCCAAGGAGTGATCAACTCAACACGTTTGGATGAGGAGTTGACACCATTCATAGCATTAGAGTTAGCTAATGCATACAAGATGTAATGAGCATTTTGCTTGATAGCCAAAGCCATATTACGATCTTTTCCTAAAGTCTCAGCATTCCAGTAATCTAGTGAAGGTTTACCGAATCCACAGAAAGCACAGGTTCCAGCAAGGATAGACTCCTTAGGAGCGGCCTTAGGTGATACACCGGTGAAGTCAGTGACATTGTATCCTTTGAATCCCCACTCATTACGCATAATATCGACCATGACGGCTTTGTTTGCACTAGAAGCTACTGAACCGATTCTATTGTAAGAAGTCATGACTCCCAAAGCACCGGTAGTAAATGTATTTTTCTTAGACTCGTCATTCTTGAAGGAAGCAGATTTTCCTTTTCCTTCAAAAGCTTGTTGCAAGTTTCTAAGCTCTAATTCACGAGCTTTTTGCTCATTCATGAAAACACTGACACCACTACGATTGATTTCTTGATCATTGAATGCAGCATGTTTAATGTTGACCAAGCAGCCTTTAGATTGAGCACCTTGGACCATATTGCTTCCAATGTATCCAGAAAGAATAGGATCTTCTGATAAGTATTCTCCACCTCTTCCGTTGTATCCGTTACGATGAATGTTCATAGCAGGACCAATCATGATAGGAAGATTGAAAATAAGTGAAGTTTCACCGATGATCAACTCACCATCTTCGAAGCAAAGTTCCTTATTCCAAGAATAAGCTAAGTTCTCTTGAGAAGGAGTGACTCTAGTTCCGAGAGCTCCATATTCAGAGGTTGCAGCATCAGCCCAAGCTTGTCCACGGTACATACCTTTATTGAATGAGTAAGAATCTGATCCGCCAGGACCGTCATCAGCCTTATGTCCGACATATCCAACTGAATCGATCTTCTGAATGTTGTGGAAGGCGTTAGATGCAAAGTCGAGGAAGTCATCAATAGTTAATTTGTTGAGCAATTCATCCCAACGAGGATCATCATAAGAAGCACCTTTCATATCGTTGAGTGTCAACTTAGAAGTAGTATCACCCCAAACGATATCGGAGACATCATCATTTGTACTCAAGGCGATGAAATCGTTCTTCAACAAAGTCTTCATTCTATCGGTAGGTACAAGTCCAGAGTAAGTCTTGGGATAAGTGCCATTCCAGTCTGAGCGAGACAAGTAAGTGACGGTATTAGGCATGAATGAATTCAAATCCATGGAATAGTCACCATCAGACAACTTGTTAGTTATAGCTGTTCCGTTGTCAGAGACAGAGAATGTATCCTTATCAAATGCATCATTGGTCCAAGTCTTGACGTTGGATGTATCACCGACAGAAGTCATTCCGCTGGTAACAGTGAATCCCTTGGCGGCTAAGACATTGTTCAAAGCCTCATGAGAATCATCACCTACAGTGAAATAATAATCTCCATCGTCAAGAATGAATGTCTTGGCGTTGGTGTAGTCATAAGAAGTGAGATTCGCCATATCGATATCGACAGTGATGGTTTGTTTCTCACCAGGTTGTAATAATTTAGTCTTCTCAAAGTTAACTAATTGAATTGCACTCTTTTCGACATTGTTGGTCTTATCATAGGTTGTATAAGGAACTGAAGCATAAAGTTGAATAGCTTTCTTTCCGGCTACATCACCAGTATTTTCTACAGTGACTTTAGCTGTTCCACTCTTCTTATTACCCATGATTTGGAGGTCATCCAAAGTGGTCTTAAATGTAGTGTAAGACAATCCAAATCCGAAAGGATAGTTGACTTCATCAGCATACTTCCAAGTACCATCAGCTGTTGCTAGTGTTCCATCAGAATTGACATAAGTTCCAGCCTTAGCGGTTGCAGCGTTATTAACTCCAGCAACTATATCCGCATAACGAGTCTCATAGTATCTATATCCAGTATAAATTCCTTCAGCTTCAACCAAATATGAATTGACGTTATCAGCAGAAGTGAAGTCTTCAGGATCAGCCCAAGGAATGTTTCCAAAATTCTGCATGGATGGACTATCGGAATTATTGGTAGGATATATATCGCCTAAATAAGCACTAGGATTAACTTCACCCTTGAGCATCTTGGCAACACTATAGAATCCATATACTCCAGGATGTCCAACCCACATGATTGCATCGATAGAATCATCATGGGAAAGATTCTTGAACTCCATTACATTGGTTGCATTGATAAGAACGATAACTTTCTTGAACTTTCCATCAGCCTTACCTTTTTTAGCTTCATTGATAATGGCCATCTCGTCGTCAGAAAGGCCCATGATGTTGCCGGTTGTTGTATGAAGTCCATCATCCAATCCTTTAGCACCATCATTATAATTCTTGCCTTCACCTGCAGGTCTACCGACAACGACGATAGCTGCATCTCCATAAGAAGCATAATCTTCATCATAATCAGATGCCAATCCACGAAGTTCTGTTGGAGATAACTCAGGGATATTTGTGGTAGTGGCTATTTCTTTGTACTCAGGAGGAATAGCACCGAATCCACTACCACCCCATGTTAAGTTTTCGCAATACTTCTTGTAAGCTGCTAATGTCTTTGGATTTAATTCAAATCCTGATTTTTGGAAGGCTTCAGTAATCGTATTTCCGCTATCAATACTAGCTTTATCTGGGGTAGAGCCACCACTGTTGCCATAAACAGCTGCATAACTTCTAAGTCCAAGCATTGTGACCTTGGGGGTAGATTCGGTCAAAGGCAATGCCTTGTCCTTGTTCTTCAATAATACAGCTGTTTCTTCAGATGAACGAAGTCCAAATTCTTTGTATCCTTCAAAAGCGTCTTTTGCACTTTTGAATTGTGAATCGTAATTCCAAGCATCTTCAGCATTCTCAGATTCCTCAGTGACAATCTTAGAGCTGACCGTTTTGAAAGTCTGGTCCATTCCATCACGGTAGAACTCCATAACGTTTGCAGAGACAATAGAAGCTGAGAGTAAGAATGTTGACACGATAGTCAAACCACGAAATAGTGATTTCTTTGACATACTTTTAATACCTCTTTAAATTGTAAGTTTTAATTCATTAAGTCATTTACTAATTTATTTGGTTATCGATAAATCCAAATATTAATGAATTTAATGAATTTGATTCAAAGCTTCGATAAATCTAATCCAAATGGCCGGTAAAGATAGGATTTGTCGGAAGCACTTACACATTAAAATAAAATCGAGCCTTTGATGGCTCAAATGACTTAACTTGTATTCTAATTTGACTTAACTTGTACACGCTTACACAGGCATTAAGATATTAACTGAGAATATATTTTCCTTATAGGAGAAGGTGACATTACCATTGTATTTCTGTGCAATATACATGATCGACTTAGTTCCAAAGCCATGTTTTGACTTATCTTCTTTACTAGTTTGAGGAACACCATTAACAAACTTAATATCCTTGCTACAATAATTTTCCATATGTATACATATGAAATTACCTTTTATATTTGCATTTAATTTAATTATTCTATTTTCCTCATCTTCTTTTTCCACTGCTTCAACTGCATTATCTAATAAGTTAGCAAATAAGGCTGTAGCATCCATAGGATCCATCTTTTGAAATGGAACCCCATCACAAATATATGTGAATTTTATATGCTTCGAGGTACAAAGAAGGCTTTTTTGAGTCAAAACTATATCTAGAACTTCATTTCCTGTCTTTGCTATATCGTTATAAATATCTATAGATTTAGACATTTCATCAATATATGAACTTTGCTCAGCTTGATTGAGATTCTTCAAAACTGATATTTGATTCTTCATATCATGAGCTTTCATATTTATGATATCTATTGTTTCTTTAGCTAGTTTTTGCTGATTAGCTTTCTCTTCAATCATGCTTTGAAGCATTCTATTATTTTGCTCTAATTCTATCTGTTTCTTTTGATTATCGCTAAGCTTAAATGCTCCGGATACGACTAAAATAGCTAATAATGAAGATACAATACTATAAAGTCTAAGGATATAATCCCAATTCTTTACTTTTTCGCTTAAGATCAAAGATACAACCAATACTACTAGTGTAGCTATCATCGTAGAAGGACTGATTATATCGAAATCAATAAACACCTTTCTCTTCCAAATAATTAAGAAAGTGGTGAAATAGAAAACAAAGAGGAAGGATAAATAATACGCTATTGCACCAGCACGTGATAGAACATCTTCGTTCGGATATGCTAATTCAAAAAACAGCTCCATAGTATTCCACGTCAAATGCTGCAAGGCATATCCTGTTACCGTGCAAACAAATATCATAGAAGGTTTCTTATATAGGAAGAATCCAACTATCAAGATGGATAAAAACACAACAGAATAAGACCAGTTGAAATCCAAGAAATTCAATGTCGGTAAAAAATAAAAACCACATCCAGCAACAGCAGCAATTAATAATCTCCACCAATAATACTTTCTTCTTTGACCATTGAACATGAAAATAAACTGAGCAATCAAAAACTCAAGATAAAGATTATAAAAATGAGCGAATAATATCTTATCTATCATTTATAGTTATATCTCCATTCATAAAAGACGTGAATGCATCTATAAAGTCTTTCTTTCTATTTCTAGAGAACAACACTGATGTTCCATCTTGAAGAATCACATCTTCTTTTCTAATCTCTTTGACATAAGAAAGATTAACAATTGAATAATTGTTAATTCTAGCAAACATAGAATTATCAAGCTTTTCACTTATCGCTTGAAGAGATCCTCTAAATTTGAATTCAGGATTATCTTTTAAATTGGTCTTAATTATTAAATCATGATGGAATATTTCAATACTAATAATATTTTTGAATGAAAGTCTAATAGTAGTTCCCTTAGTAAAAACCCAAATAAAATCATTTCCTTTTCTATTAGTGTTTCTTTTAATTTTGTCTATTTCAAACTTAAAATCCATATATTCAATTGGCTTTAATAAAAAGTCTAGTGCTTGTACTTTATATCCTTGAATAGCAAATTGGGATAGATTAGTAACAAAAATAATTATTACATCCGAATCCTTTTCTCTGATTTTCTTACTAGTTTCCAGCCCGTCGATCATAGGCATATCAATATCCATAAAGATTGCGTCTAGTTCTTTGGGATAATCGGTGATAGCGTCAATTCCATTTTGAAAGAATACAGCCTCTATTCTTTCTTTTGTAGATTCTTGATATTTAGAGATATATTCCTTATATACTTGAATATCTTTTTCTTCGTTCTCCACTACTGCAATTTTCATAATAATTAAAATTTGATTAAATCTTAAGGCTTTAGATTAAGTCAGTTAATTCAAATCAAGCCTCCTATACGTATTTTATGTAAGTGCTATACTAAAAGTCAATAACAAAGAAATTCACATAAAACAATATCATTATCCTTTAACAAATTGGAATCCATAGTAAAAGCAAATAAAAGAGAGTGATGATTAACCACCCTCAATTTCATCAAGTTTTTCTTCCTTATTAGTCTCTGTTTAAAACAAAGTTCTTAATCATCAACCATCCGAATGGAATTAGAACTAACAAGGAAGCTGCCGCTGTGAAATATGCACCATTGAAGGCATAATCATATTGTTTAATACATATTCAAATGCACTTTTATTCCGTTCTAAGACACTTGACAGGATTTCTCTTCGCTGCGCTTTTCGAGGGTGAAAGACCAGCTACATAAGTCAACAATGATGAAACAACTATCAATAACAAGGCATATAGAGGATTCAAAGCAGCAATATTACCTATTGCGTATCCCGGAAATGCTAAATTAATGCCTATATTAATAGGAATAGATATGAGATACGTTAAGGCCACTCCGAGAACACCGGCAATGAATCCTATAGCTAAAGATTCCATCTTAAACAATCTTCCGACATCTTTCTTTCTAGCACCTACGGATCTCAATATTCCTATTTCTTTAGTTCTTTCAAGAACGGATACATAAATAATAATTCCTATCATCACTGAAGAAACGACTAATGAAATAGAAGCAAAGCAAATAAGAACGATAGAGATCACATTGACCAAAGTACTTAGTGATTCGGAAACTAATGCAGATACATCTGTATAAATTATCTTCTCTGACGATTTCAATTCAGTACCATCGGCTTTCTTAGTAGTGTTATATAAATCTAAGTAGGCTAATAACTGCTCTTTCGTTTTAAAATCAACAGGATAAATAGTTATACTTCCAACACTAGTATCAGTTCCTATAGACTTTCTAGAATTAGAATAACTACTAATATTGCTATACTTGGCTGGAGCTTTAGTGGTGTTATCTAGACTAAGAATATTATATGCTTGGAAAGTATCTTTAAAATTTATTGAAGATATATTCCCATTGATGAAATCATTGAGATCGATATTATCAAGTTGAGAGGCTAAGCTTTCTAAGTTGATAAAGAAATAATCTTTATCATTTTTCTTTGCAATATTAGATTTACCCGCATCCATCAAAGCATCTTCGGTTAGCGATGGTAAATAATAAACACCATCTCCTAAAATTCCCATAGTTTTAGATTCTTTCTTTCTAAGAATTCCGACAATTTTAATAGTTTGAGATTTATCATCAATAAAGGAAGACTTCAACTGATCATTAGTTTTTGGCTTTGAATAGGTGGGTAATTGATAATTAATTAAGTTGATTTCACCACCCAATTCTTTTTCAAGTTGAGTTTTATTAGAAGAGATGAAATCCGCAATTAATTTTGCTTTTTGTGTATTATCTGATTGAGCTCTAACTTGAACTAATAAAGCTGTTAATTTTATAGTCATGCTTGTTGATAATTTAGCATTTTCAATAGGAATGAAGAAGTTTATAAGTTCTTTAGCAAGCGTATTATTATCAGCATTTGTATCATTAGATTGTATTGAAGATAAAAATTTTAATAATTTAGGAAATGAATATGGATTATCTTGATTACCTTTACCAGCACCTCTAAGACCTATCCCATAGAATGTGGATGAATCAGCGTCGATTTCATTTTCAGTGTAATAGACATCATTAGGAACTAATTTAAATTCCATACCATTAAAAGTCTCTGTATTAATAGTTTTATAAGTTCCATCTGAATTCTTGAATTCATTAGGATTAATTCCTAATGCTTTTAATGTGTTTGTAGAAATTCCATTATATTTATTGACTGTTATTACGACTTCATTTTTGTTTTGCGGAAATCTTCCACCAGGTAATAAATCATAATAACTCTCTATATATTGTTCATCTCCCGGCAACTCAGACCAATAGCTAGATGAAGAAGAAGCTAAAGAGGAAATTACAGATGATGAAGATGTATTGATAGAAGTATATTTATCATTTCCATCATCATCTTTGGATTTAGCGATTACATTCGCTGAAATAGAATAATTATTTTGTATAGATGCATATAAGCTCTTATCGAGTCCAGCCCATTTTCTACCATACGAATCTGTTCCACCCATCAAGAATGATTCATAATAATCAGAAGTTAGGTCATTCATATGAAGCATAGTTTGAGTAGGCTCAACTATAGTAACATCATCTGAATTTGGATATTTCTCATATTGATCATATGTATTCTGATTCGGCTTCATTTCGGAAGCAGATGCAAGTCCATAACCTTCTACTGAAATAGGAAATTGGGCCAAAGTTTGGGTCTCTGTTCTATTGACATAGTCCGAAAAGCCTCCGGATATAGCTAAGACTAACCCGACTCCAATTATTCCAAATGATGAAGCCAAGGCTGTTACAAATGTTCTTCCTTTCTTTGTTAATAAGTTTTTTAAAGACATTTTCATAGCTGTGAAGAAACTCATCTTTGACTTCTTTTCTTTTTCTTTTTTTCCTTTACCCTCTTTCTTATTTTTTTCTTCGTTTACCTCATCATAATACTCTTGTCTTTTTGCTTCTTGAATTTCACTTTCAGCTAATGGTCTAGGAGCTTTACTATTAAAAGCCGAAGTCTTTACTACCTCTTCTTTTTTGTCTTCATCACAAGGAGCTGAATCATCAACAACTAGCCCATCATTCATCCTAATAATTCTATCTGCATATTTATAAGCCAATTCTTCATTATGAGTGACCATGATGACCAAATGTTCTTTGGAAATGTCATGAAGTATATCTATGACTTGAGTAGATGTTTCAGAATCCAAAGCTCCAGTAGGTTCATCAGCTAAAATGATAGACGGATTTGAAACTATAGCTCTAGCTATTGCAACACGTTGCTGTTGACCACCAGATAATTGATTCGGCTTTTTCTTTGCTTGATTTTCTAGTCCTACTTGTTTTAGAGCCTCCATAGCTCTTTCTTTCTTCTCTTTCACAGGGATTCCAGATAATGTCAAAGCCAACTCTGTGTTTTCCAAGATAGAAAGATGGGGAATCAAATTGTAAGATTGAAATATTATTCCTATCTTTTTATTACGATAATTATCCCAATCTCTATCCTTATATTGTTTTGTTGACTTTCCATCGATTATCAAATCACCCTTTATATATCTGTCCAATCCAGAAATAATGTTTAACAAAGTTGTTTTTCCACAACCCGAAGGACCTAAAATAGCAGCAAACCCCTTCTCTCCAAAAGATAAGGATATTCCCTTTAAAGCCGTTGTTTTTAAGTCTTTATCAACAATATAATCTTTCTTTATATTAACCAGTTTTAACATATCCACCTCCCTTCTATTCTTTATATAATTTATACGCTAAATATTAGCTATTTTTATCAACTTTTTTCTAGTTCTTTTGGGTATTATTTCACATTATTTAGATTTCTTTCTTGGATTTGTTTTTTTCTTACCCACTTAATCTATAATTGTCCTTGCAAACCCATACATTAGGAGTAAAAAACATCTATGAATCAAGAAATTGTAGATTCCATTACTAAGAAGTTTGAAGAACTTTATGGTGACACTACAGGAGCAAAAATATACTTTGCTCCCGGACGTGTTAACCTTATCGGCGAGCATGTAGATTATCTAGGTGGACATGTCTTCCCTTGTGCCTTAACAATAGGAACATACATGATAGTAAAGCCTAGAACCGACAGCACCATCCGTTTCTTTTCTATCAACATCAAACCTGAAAGAAAATACGAAGACAAGCTCGAGAACATTTTCTCCCATGAGAATCCTGACAAACAATATGTAAAAACTTTAGGATGGACTGCTTATCCTAAAGGCGTTATTTGGGCATTCAACAAAGCTAGAAAATTAAGAGCCACCCATGGTTTTGATGCTGTTGTCGGTGGCGATATTCCTGCCGGTTCAGGTTTATCCTCATCTGCTTCACTCGAAGTATTGATGGGATATGTCCTTAGAGATATGTTCAATTGGACAACAATCACCAATATTGATCTTGCTAAAATCGGCAAATACTCCGAGAACAATTTCAATGGTGTAAATTGTGGAATAATGGATCAATTCGCATCAGCTATGGGAAAGAAAGATTGTGCAATCTTCCTCGATACTAGCTCACTTGAATTCGTCTATGCACCTATCAAATTAAACGGTGCAAAAATAGTAGTCACAAATACAAACAAGCCTCACTCATTAGCTGACTCTAAATACAATGAGCGTCGTGCACAAGCAGAAGAAGCTTTCAAAGATTTAAAGACAGTCAAACCTGAGTTGGAAAATCTTTGTGATTTACAATTGGAAGATTTCTATCAATTAGGCACTGCTATTAAAAATCCTACTTGTTGGAGAAGAGCAAAACATGCTATATCCGAAAATGAGAGAACACTCAAAGCTGTTGAAGTCTTAAAGCAAGGCAAGATTGATAACTTCGGCGATTTGATGAATGAAGCAGGTGCTTCTATTCGTTATGACTATGAAGCAACATGTCATGAGCAAGATGTCTTAGTAGATGCTTCAAGAGTTCAAAATGGAGTCATAGGTGTTCGTATGACTGGCGGTGGATGGGGCGGATGTATCGTCGCCTTGGTCAAGGACGAGTTCATCGATTCATATAAGCAAAATGTTGCTAAGATTTACTGCGAGAGAACACAATATAAGCCTTCTTTCTATGTCGTCTCTGTCGGTGATGGCCCTAGTGTAGTAAAAGTTCTTTAGAAAACTTAAATCAGGAAAGAAAAAAATAAAATGATAGATCAATCAATTAAAAAGCTCGTCACTTATGCATTAGAGAAAAAATTAATCAAAGAAGATGATAAGATTTATTGCACAAACTCTTTGCTAGCAATCCTTGGACTAGATGAATACAATGAACCAGAAGAGGAATACAAAAATGTAAATTTAGAATCGACTTTAAAAGAGATTCTAGACTTTGCTTTTGAAAAGAATTTATTCCCTGAAAATACTACCGTTTATAGAGATTTATTCGATACAAAAGTCATGTCCGTCTTCGTGGATAGACCTTCAAATGTAATTAAAGAATTCAACACTAAATATAGAACTTCTCCAAAGAAAGCTACCGATTGGTTCTACAAGTTTTCTCAAGACACTGACTATATCCGTGCCTATAGAGTCAAGAAGGACTTAAAGTGGAAAACTGCCACACCTTATGGTGATCTAGATATAACAATCAACCTTTCAAAGCCTGAAAAAGATCCTAAAGCTATAGCAGCTGCAAAATTGATGAAGCAATCTTCTTATCCTAAATGCCAACTCTGTCCTTCAAACGAAGGATATGCTGGAAGATTGAATCATCCTGCAAGAGAAACTATTAGAATTATTCCTTTTGAATTATCAGGAAAGAAATATTTCTTCCAATATTCTCCATATTCTTATTTCAACGAACACGCAATCGTATTCAACAGCGAGCATGTCCCTATGGCAATCAACCACGATTGCTTCGAACACCTATTAGGCTTCGTTGAAAAGTTCCCTCATTATATCCTCGGATCAAATGCCGATCTTCCTATTGTCGGCGGCTCTATCTTGACTCATGATCACTACCAAGGTGGAAACTACATCTTCCCGATGTTTAAAGCTCCGATAGAAGAAGAAATTGTATTTACCAATTACACCGATGTAAAAGCTGGATATGTAAAATGGCCTTTGTCTGATATTAGGTTGTCATCAAGAGATCCTAAGAGATTGATTGCATTAGCAGATAAGATTTTAAGAGTATGGCGTGGATACACCGACGAACAATCATTCATATATGCAGAAACAAATGGTGAGCCTCATAACACTATCACTCCTATAGCACATAAAGTCAAAGATCAATATGTATTAGAATTAGTATTAAGAAACAACATCACTACTGATCAATATCCTTTAGGTCTCTATCATCCTCATCAAGAATTATGGCATATCAAGAAGGAAAACATCGGATTGATTGAGGTTATGGGATTAGCTGTTCTACCTTCAAGATTGAATAAAGAATTAGCAAAACTTGAAGACGAATTAGTGAATAACATCGACCCTGCATCTGATTCATTAACAGAAAAACATGCGAACTGGGCTAAGCAAATAAAAGAAAAATATTCAGATATAAACTCTTCTAATGTAAAGGAAATTGTCGAAAGAGAAACTGGATTAGTATTCGCTAGATGTCTCGAAGATGCCGGTGTTTATAAGCAAGACGAAGCTGGATTAGAAGGCTTCAATAGATTTGTTGAAAGAGTTAATAAAGAGCCTGAAATCATAAAGTAAAGAGGTGATATAAATGCCTTTTATTAGAATAACAACAAACAAATCCTTGTCCCTTAAGGACAAGACAGATTTAAAGACTGGTCTAGGTCAATTAATAACGACTCTCCATAAAACTGAAGACTGGTTGATGATTGCATTCGACAATGTCGAATCTGATTCAATGTATTTCAAAGGTTCAAATGAATATAGTGCCATAGTAGAAATCAGTGTCTATGGAACAATATCAAAAAATGATTTTGACCCGATGACTAGAAAAACTACTGACTTATTATCAAGAACAATTAAAATTGATCCAGATAGAATCTATATAAATTATAGAGAAGTCGATCATTGGGGATTAGGCGGAAGTAATTTCTAAAAAACCTAGCTATAAATTTTCCTTATAAAGTGGATACGCTAAAGAGATGCAAAACTTTTCTCCGTTCTCACTTTTAGCATACCTTCAAAGAGGCCGCCATAAACACCTCCTGCCACAACATATGGGTGGATGGCAATGAAACGATAGGAGTATGATGGATATGTCTATATCAAGGAAAATGGAACACATTACAAGACAAGCTGGCTAAGCAACACCTTCAAGAAGTTTCTGAAGCAGAATGGGCTTAGACAAATTCGTTTCGAGGAATATAACACTTTAGCTTGTCTGCCCGTTTTTCCGTGATAAAAGTAAAACTCACAAATATTGAATTTTAATGCACAAAAAACTATAATCCTTTTAAGGTAAAAATATGTTGCAAAAAGCCATCGGAAAAAGAGTGAAGGAATTAAGAATCGTCAAGTTCGATTGGAACCAGGAACAGCTTGCCGACAAGCTTGGATGGGACAGAACTTTCATATCCAGAGTGGAGACAGGCCAGCAGAATATTACGATTCAGAAGCTAAATGAACTTTGCAACGGATTGGATATTACTTTGAAGGATTTCTTTTCGACTTTTGATACGCCTTTTATCGAAGAAAAGGAGGATGATGAATAATGGAAAAGACTGCGATTGAATTGTTTGCCGGTGTCGGCGGTTTCCGTGTCGGACTGAACCATGTGAGTTCTTTTGATGAGGAAGGTAAGGCCATTGAGAACGGCAATTTCCATTTCCTTTGGGCAAACCAGTGGGAACCATCCACGAAGATTCAGCACGCCTATGATTGCTATAATAAGCGTTTCGCTTCTTCCTCTAGCGAGAACAGCAATGTCGATATCTCCAAGGTGAACAAAAAGGATATTCCGGACCATTCTTTGCTGTGCGGCGGATTTCCTTGCCAGGACTATTCCGTTGCCCATTCTCTTTCCAAGGAAAAGGGAATCGAAGGCAAGAAGGGCGTCCTTTGGTGGCAGATTAGAGACATTCTGATTACCAAGAAAACGCCATTTGTCTTCCTTGAGAATGTCGACCGACTCATCAAATCTCCGGCAAAGCAGAGAGGCAGGGATTTTGGAATCATGCTCCGCTGTCTAGCCGATTTAGGCTATGCGGTAGAATGGAGAGTCATCAATGCCGCTGAATACGGCCTTCCTCAGAGACGCAGAAGAACCTATATCTTTGCCTACAGGAAGAACACAGTCTTCTATAAGCAAATCAAGAAATTCAATGCTGAAGAAGTTTTCTTACGCAAAGGAATCTTTGCAAAAGCATTCCCCATTTCCGACAAGGAGTTGAAAATCAAGGAAGCAAATCTTTTGAAAGACTATGTCGATGTCGTCGATGTTTCCAACAAGTTCAGCTTTGGCTTCGAGAATTCCGGCTTCATGATGAATGGAATCGTCCATACGGTTAAAACGACCCCGGTCTATGAGAACCCGATTCCTCTGAAGGATATCGCGCAGGGCGATGTCGATAAGAATTACTATCTGACAAAGGATGAGATTGCTAAATTCAAGTACCTCAGAAGCAGCAAGAAGATTCCCAGAGTTGATGCCAATGGCCATGAATACGTCTATTCCGAAGGTGCCATGTCCGAATACGATGATTTGTCCTTGCCCGGCAGAACTATGCTCACAAGTGAAGGCTCCATCAACAGGAGCACCCACATCGTCAAGGATCCTGTGACGAACCGTCTCAGAATCCTCACCCCAATCGAATGCGAAAGGCTCAATCAGTTCCCAGATAACTGGACAAATGACGGAATGCCCGAGAAAAGAAGGTATTTCATCATGGGGAACGCTTTGGTTTGCGGTATCATCAGCAGATTAGGGAAGCAGATTGAAAAAATCATTGAATGCGAGGACTGACTCAATGAAGAAAAACGAGTACTCGCAAGACGAAATTTTTACTTATGACAAACTCAAAAAGATTTTGGATGAAACAATCGGAAAGACATTAGGTGAAGTAGATAAAAATCATGTCTTTGACAGAACGAAGGGCAATCCAAAGATAACAGGCATTGCAGGTGACGTCATCGAGCAATCCGTTTTGGGCTATTCAGCCAATAATGACAATCACCCCGATATCTTGGTTGATGGTAAAAAGGTTGAAGTGAAGACGACCGGTATTCGGTTTTCGAAGAAAAAAGGTAACACTGAACTATATGAGGCCAAAGAGCCTATGTCAATCACGGCGGTTTCGCCAAAGCAAATTGTCAAAGAAGAGTTTTATTCTTCGCATTTTTGGCATAAGCTCATACATTTGCTGATTATCTATTACCTTTATGATTCGGATGAAAGGGTTGAAGCCAAAGAATATGCCAACTTTGTTCTTAAGGGCTATGAATTCCATAAATTCAATGATGAGGATATACAAATTCTAAAAAATGATTGGGAGACAGTCAGAAATTTTATTATTAAAATTCAGAAATGCTATCCGGACAATCCGGAATTACAATATCCAAGGATTTCGTTTGAACTGAGAGACAAACTAATGTATATCGACACGGCTCCAAAATGGCCGAATCCGCCCAGATTCAGATTGAAGCGATCGGCGGTTACCGCGATGGTTCAGTCATATTTCAATAATGCTCAGTTTGAGGAGCTTAAAGAGCATCTGAACAGCTTTTCTGAGCTTGATCAGAAACTGCATGATTTAACGATGAAGTATCAAGGCAAGACGATTGCTGAATTGATTAGTATTTTTGGAATATCAGTCCCTGATATCAACAAGCTTAATAAAGCTATCAGTGAACAAATCGTTGTGAGGATGTTTGATGGAAAATCTTCGAAGATTAACAAAATTGATTTGTTTGCGAAAGTAGGAATCATCGCCAAGACAATCTGTTTATCTTCCAAGGGTGGTAGAACCGAAGACACAAAACTCTTCCCAATTGATTTCTCAGAATTGGAAAATACAGATATAGAATTCGAAGACTCCTCTATATATGACTATTTTATGAACCATCAGGTTCTTTGCATAATCTTTGAAGAAAAAAATAAAGAACAGAACTTCAAGGAAAACAAATTTAAGGGCTTTAAGCGCATTTCATATGACTATGACTTCATCAACACCGAAGTTCGTCATACATGGGAGGATTTGAGAAATTTGATTTTAAACAAAGGCCTTAGAGAAACTCCTGAGTTCAAGAAAGATGGTACGAAGAAAATCAACCCGAATGGTTTAGAAGCTACGTCTATCAATTTTCCGAAAAGTTGTGATCACGTTGTCTTCGTCAGGGGAGGTGGTATCGATTCATCAGTTAAGCCTTACTGCATTCAAGGAATCCATATGTATCGTCAGTATATTTGGATTAAAGGAAAGTATATGGTCGATAGGCTGAAGAAAACGGATTTGATTTAGAAGAACGAATAATAGTTGTTATTGTAGAAAGGAAAAGGCGCTGGAGCATCTCAACCACCTTTGTACTGAAGTCCAGTGATTCCTGAGAAAGCACCGGGGCATCGTAAAGAAACAACTGAACCAATATCTTTCCTGGTATGAGATACTGTACAACGAGAATCCAACGCTGGAGGAATTTGAGGGGCTGGTTTTCAGTCAATATTTGAAAAATACGGATAACAACACTTAACTGGGATTATCCTTTTTAGCCAATCAAAAAACTGCCTTTGTATAGGCAGTTTTTATCGATTAATTCGATTAATAATTATTTAGATTCTTTTGCCTCTTTATTTTTCTTTAATCCATACCAGATTAAGAATCCAAGCCAAGCGAGCTCACCGACACCTAACACAACATCCAAAGCAATCATCCATTGAATCCATCCAGGAATTACAGATACAATCTTGGAGTTGGCTCCTATTCCATTCATAGCAACAGAATTGACAAATGAGAACAATACATCATGAGTTGCATTGCGTGCATAAGTGACAATTTGAGGATTGTTGATGTAATCAGACAAGACAAACTTATTCTCTGCAGTATTCATCCAAAGATCAGTTCCAGCCATCAATCCAGAACGGATATCCATATAAGATTCAAGACCAGCCATATCAGTGATAATATTTCCAGTGAATCCCCACTCATTTACAAGAATGTCATGCTCGAGTTCTACACTTCCACCACACCATTGAGTTCCAGCACGGTTGAAAGCATTCATCAAAGCAGTAGAACCACCTTCTTTGACACTGATTTCAAATGACTTCAAATAGATTTCTCTAGCTGCTTGCTCATTGAAGAAAGTTGAGATTCCATCCTTGCTTCCTTTAATTCCTTTGTTTTCATCGATAACTCCTTCAGTGTCGTTGAAAGCAAAGTGTTTAATATAAGTGACTAATCCTTTTTCACGTGCACCTTCAACAGTAGCAGAACCCATTTGTCCAGAGATGAATCCATCTTCTGAATAATACTCGAAGTTACGACCAGAGAAAGGAGTTCTATGGATATTCATAGCAGGAGCATACCAGCCTTGAACATTTGCGAACATAGCATCATTTCCAATAGATCTTCCAAACTTCTTAGCTAAATCTACATTGAATGTAGAAGCTAATACAACTTCAGTAGGATATCCCATTCCTTTAGTTCCGCCAACCAATGTGGCTGAAATTCCAGCAGGACCGTCCTTCTCAACCGTAGCAGGTTTATCGATTTCAGGCATTTCAGGAGTTCCGTATCCACCTGTACGTACAATCTTAAACATTTCATCGACTGAGAATGAATCCAACAATTCTTCCCAGGCAGGATCGTCATAATCTCTTCCAATCATAGAAGCTAAGTTGAATGGTGTATCTTGTTTAGTCTTAGGCATTGTGAATTCATCATACTTATCTACAAATCTAGGAGCTAAATCGTCGATTAATTTCTGAGGGAAGGTAATGTGTTTTTCACCTTTTTCATCAGTAGAATCAGCAAAGACAGTAGGGAAGGATCCATTCCAATCTTGGCGGGTTAAATACTTGAAGTTTTTATACTTGTTGTAGTAAGAAATAGAACAGTCATCCAAATGGTTAGTGACTTTTTCACCGGTCTTAGAATCAACTGAATAAGTCTTATCGTCAAATGAATTGTTATGCCATGTATAGACAAAGCCAGCATCCCCTGCACTTGTCATTCCATCAGCAGTTGTCTTGCCTTTCTTTGCCAAAACATTGTTGATAGCTTCATGAGCATTATCTGCAATAGTGAAATGATAATCACCTTCATCCAAGATGTAAGTCTTAGCCTTCATGTAATCATATGAAGTCAAATCTTTCTTATCAATCGAGATGGTTACATTCTCAGTTTCATTAGGAGCTAATACTTTAGTTTTAGCAAATCCCGCTAACTGAATGGATGATTTCTCAACCAAATTTACTTTATCGTAATCAGTGTAAGGAACGGATATATAAGCTTGAACGACATCCTTTCCTGAATAAGTAGATCCTGTGTTGGTTACATCTACAGACAAAGTGAATTTATCACCTTCTTCCTTGGCTTTGAAATTAGAATACTTGAAATTTGTATAAGACAATCCATATCCAAAAGGATATATTACTTGGTCTGCATAATTAAATCCAGAATTATTAGAAACACCCAAGACTGTATCTTCATATCTAGTTTCATAATATCTGTATCCGACATAGATACCTTCAGCTTCGACAACATATTGATCAGCTTCATTAACCCAGCCGGTATCAGTAGGCTTATTATCAATCCAATAGTTAGCACCAGCATTCTTCATAGCAGGAGCTGATAAATTATCTACTACATAAGTATCTACTAATCTTCCAGAAGGTACGACATCACCTTTCAAAGCCTTAGCCACAGCTTTGATTCCAGTTTGTCCTATACCTCCGATTCAAAGTTGACTCTTAACATTGCTGAATTCATCCAATCCTTTTAATTCCATAGGGTTGTTAGCATTGATTAATACAACAATATTATTGAATTTTCCATTGACAGCTTTAAGCATGTCATATTCTTCTTTAGATAGCTCCAAGTAATGTCCTGTGTTGTCTTGAACACCAGTAGTCTCACTAAAGTTCTGAGCTGTTAAATCACTACCTTCACCACCGCTTCTAGATAAAACTACGATTGCAGCATCATTATAATTATCAAAAGAAGATCCACAGTTTGATTCTACGTCAGTCCAAGGCACTTCATTGATTGAAAACTTTCCACCTCTCCAGTTAGGTGATGATCTTTTATATCCAGCATCATTCTTTGATTTATAGAAATCCCACAAAGTTGAGTTCACTTCGAATCCCTGATTTGTAAGAGCAGTTTTAAAATCATCGACCTTAGAAGTATCAATACTTCCAGATCCGGTTCCACCTAAGACCATATCGACTGAAGAAACTGAAAACAAAGAGACTTTAGATCCACTCTTTAAAGGAAGTGAATTATCTTTATTTTTGAGAAGCACCATACCTTCGGCTTCTATTTCTTCTGCAACTTTTCCACTACCTTCATTCAATTCGTCTTCAGTAGCATAGTCATTCTTATAACGCTCAGTATCACCATCTTCTTCACTCTTTTCAATTCTATAAGTCTTTTGGTTGAAATGAAGTGAAATTAAATTTTTGTAGTTAAGTGTTACGACATTCAATGCAATCAAAGTTCCTGCTATTAATGCAATTCCTACACCTTGAGTTGCAATAGACACGATTTTTTTCTTTTTCATTGTTTTTTCCTCGCTTTTCACTACTTTTGGGCCCATTTGGTGAAAGCAATAATAAAGTAAGACTTTAAGAAAGCGATTACAAGCGCTAAGCCTTTTCTCTTAGATTTTCAGCCTAATCTTACAGGAATCGGAATAATTATATTCAATAGAAAGATTCCATTCTTCCCTTGGATTGATAGATCACCATGATACTTAGAAACTAAAATTTCCATGGATTTAACTCCAAATCCATGATTGTTTTTGTCTTCTTTCTTAGTCATAGGCAATCCATCTTTTAATGTGAGTTCACCTTCATAGAAGTTTTGGACTGAAATATGAACAAATGAATTTTTAGAACTTATAACTAGAGAAACATATCTCTTTTCTTTGGGTAAAGGAATTGATGCTTCTATAGCATTATCTAACGCATTGCCGAACAAAGAATAAATATCACTTTCCTTAATAAACGAAAGACAATTACCATCAGCAATTACGCTCAATTTAATATCATATTTATTACATATATTTTGTTTTTCCATCAAAACAATATTCAAAGCCTCATTATCAGTTTGATAAGATTTATCATACAAAGATACAGCTTCTGATATATCTTCCAATTCATCTTTGGAAATACTACCTTTAGATCCCAATGCCATGATTTGGTGTTTCAAATCATGAGCTTTTATATTCATTCTTTCTATATTAGCTTTGTCTTGCTCATAATGTTTCTTCTGCTCAGCTAAAAGATTCGAATAAAAACTTACCTGTTGCTCCAATTCTTTTTCCTTAACAAAGACAAATTGAACTTCAAGAATGACTATACAACATATCATGTTATATAGTTCTTCAAACATCATATAAGTACTGTTATAGTTATCAGCACTATAGAAGGTCAAATAAGCGTTAAATATAACATCAACAGCTAATAGTGCCATCAAAACAATTAATAAAGATGTTTGTTTTAATTTTAATTCATCATTCCTTTTAATTTTTCTACCAAATAAGACATAAAACAACCAATAAATATCAGCATATGTGCAGAAATAAATAGATAAGACTACAGGATTAAATATAGTATCTAGTTGTTCTCCTTTGCCATATCCAAATATTCCATTTTGCTGAGAAACACCAAATACATTTTCAAAGAAATTGAAAGCTTCATAAGTGAAATGTTGAGTAGTATATGCCGCCATAGTGCAGAACACGATTGAAATCCAAGGTGCATCAAATATCAACTTTAATAAAGGAATAGATACAGCAAATATCAAAAAGAACACAAAGGAAACATAATAAAAATTATATGAAAAACTACCGATTGGAATCGCAAATGCCACACCATAATAAATCAGTAATGATGCACCTATTCTCAATAACGGCTTATTCTTCAAAGGAAGCTTGAAACAAAAGAGAAAAATACTAACTAATAATTCAGTAGCAAATATTATCTTGTACCAAAAAAGAAATGATAATTCATACATAATTATAAAGTTCCATTATAGTGATCGTTTACCGCTCGTAAAAAATCTTTCTTCTTAGGATGTGATATCTGTAGTCTTTCATTTCCAACTATAGCTTCATATCCGTCTATTCCTGTCACATAATCAAGGTTCACTAAAAAACAGCTATTGCATCTAACGAACAATGATCTATCCAATTTTTCTTCTAATTCTTTCAAAGTCCCATAAGATTGAATCACTTTATCTCTTAAATGATAAGAAATAGAATGATGCCTTATCTCTACATACATCAAATCATCAGAATTGATTTTTATGAAATCATTCTGATTTGATATTATCAACTCAACCCCTTTTTTCTTGACTCTACTCAATATTTTTTGCATCTTTAAATAGAAATCATAGTAAGCCACAGGTTTCACTATGAAATCCAAAGCATCGACTTCATAACCTTTAATAGCAAATTGTGCAAGGTTAGTAATAAAGACAATTCCAACATTTTTATCGATGGATCTGAGTTTTTTACTCAAATCTATTCCATTACTATCCTTTAAGTCGATATCAAAGAAAGCTAAATCATATCCGATTTCTAAATTGTTATTAAATTCTTCACCAGAATTGCACCTAAAAATCTTGAAATCTATATGATTGTCTGAGGCATAATCATCTAATAATTGTTTAAGTCTTGAGAAATCGGAATCATCATCCTCAATAATAAGAAATTTATATGTGGTCATAACTAAAATATACAACATCAATAATTTTAATATCAAGAAAAACAAGAAACAAATTCAAAGCTGTTTTCAATATACAAAACTCATATTATTTTTACATTCTTTGAAATATAATATTGGTTAGGTTATGGAAAATGTAATTTATTTAAAGAAGAAACCCGAGTTAAGTAGAACAAATAGGATTGTTTCTTATTTCTTTTTTTGCATATATGTTCTTTATCCTATCATAGAAAGATTCATAAATACTCTTCCTCATCGAACAACATTATTCATGTTGTTCTCTTTAATAACATCATTTTTTATTTTCTTCTTTAACCATCCATCAAACAAAGAAATTAAATACGGTCTTTTATTTTATATAGTATCTTGCTTCTGGGCATTATTTGGAAACGATGCTTTACCTGCATTTGCAACATCCGCTGTACTTGTCATTTATAAAGCAAATTATAAAAAAGCATTAAAAATAGGATTTTGGGCATTGTTAATTGGATTTTCTTTGATTGCATTCTTATCTTATTTCTTTGGATTTCATTATTCGGACAATATGTTTAATGACCAAACTGGTGAATTAATTCGTTGGTCTATGGGATTCACTCACCCTAATCATGCTGGTCTATTATTCATTTTTATAATGATGATGTTTATGATTGCATATAAGCAAAATTGGTTTACCATTCTATTTGTGTTTGCTTCTTCCTATATCGTTTATTTGGGATGTAAAAGCAGAACTATATTTATCTTCGCCTTCTTAGTCCTTTTCCTATATTATCCATTCAAGCTTTTAATAAAATATAAAGGAATTCAGGCTATAGTCACCTTTGCGTTTCCTATATTCGCTATTGTTTCCATTATTCTTGCTCTTTACATGCCAACAGGAACCTTAAACAATTTATTGAGCGGTCGTCTTTGGTATATGAATTACTATCTAAAGAACATAACACCTACTTTATTAGGTAGTGACAAATATGTTGATAGAATGTATATAGACAATTTGTATTTCCAATATTTGTATAGGGGCAACATTTTAAAATTTGTATTCCAAAATATAATCAATATTATTGGAATACATTATTCCTGTAAGCAATTAAGTAAATCAATAAAAACATCTTTCTTGTTCGAATATATGTGTTATCTATGTATAGGAATGACTATCAACCTAACCAACATATACTTCACTCCAATTCATTTCATGATTTGTCTCTGCTTATTTAATGAACTAACAAAGCAAAAAGAAAAGCAAATTGCTAGAGCGTATGCTTTAAGCCAAATTGCTATCAATTAACAATTGATTTTTCTTTAATAAAGAATCATAGTAAAATATAAAAGAAAAGAGGACTTATTCTTATGCCAATGATAGACGTTACAACCAGTGAGAAAATCAACAAAGAAATAGCTGATAAAATTAAAAAAGGTTTAGGTGGAAATATAAGCATATTTCCAGGTAAACCTGAAAGTAGAGTAATGGTCTCCATCAAAGATCAAGCTTATATGTATTTCGGTGGAATAGAAGGACCTACTGCACTAATCTCTGTAGCTCTTTACTTAGATCAGCCAGAAGAAACATATACTGAATATTCCAAAGTTGCAGTCAATACAATCATCGATGCTTTACCACAAATTCCGAAAGATAGAATTTATGTAAAGTACCAAACATTAACTCATAAAAACTGGGGCAAAGAATTCTAAAAACTGACAATGGAGACTCAAAAAACTCTCATTTCGAGAAATTATTGAGGACAACGGATTCCGAAATATCTCGACAAACACGAGAGTTTCGACCAATAGTCACTAGCAAGGTTGTGGAGAAGAAAAGCCGAAAATCGAAGAATCAAAACCTAGTCTCCACTCTTTCGAAGAAAAATAGTGGCCAAAAAAAGGATGATTCGAACCGATTCTAGGAGTGCTGAAAGGCCGCCTGTCTTGAAGAAGAGACGAATGCAAACACCATTATGAAATGGAGTTGTCAGAAAACTCTCAATCCATAGTGGAGGTAGCGGAACGAAGGAGAAATCCTTCAAAAACACATATCGAAGTAGTAAGATACTTCGGCATGCTAAAGTGGTGAAATCAGGTATACACGGCAGACTCAAAATCTGTTGGTCGCGAGATCATGCGGGTTCGATTCCCACCTCGAGCACCATCGAAAATCCAACCTATTGGCTTCAAAAAACAGGAGGTTTTTCGTTTCCGAAAGCCTTCTAGAAAAAAGGAGGTAAAACCATGGAAACAAAAAGAAGCTGCGCTATAACATCAAGCGTAAGTCATACGGAATAGGCCCGATTGGCAGGGAAAGCAACGAAAAAAGGCCATCGAAAAATAGGAAGCCTAGCTTCTGGAGGTTTCTATATGACATCTGGTGTCACAATTTTGTTTAGAAAAATTTAAGAATCAGTCCCGATAACTTGTCGATAGCATCAGCTCCAGCTTTTCAAGCTCCTCATTAAATTCCTCGAGAGTCCTTCCGACAAGATGCTCCAACACCTGCAATAGTATTGCGTCTTCAAACGAGTACGTAAAAGCAAATCCAGCCAACAAGCAAACTTTGTACGAGATAGTGAAGGGAAGCCTCATCAATAGGCAGATAGCGATGACAACCCTTTTGCTCGGTTTCTTCACCTCGCCGCTCTTGTAACGCTGAAACTGCCTATAGGATATGCCACATCTATCTGGTCACATTCTTGATTTCCAGGTCATATAAATCCAGGAGAAAACCGATGGCTTCCAAGAGTGTCTTCCCGGAGATGCCAATCTGAGCCTCTAGAGTTCTCTTATCCTCTGCTCCTATGTCTTTGGACGAATCGTATTCTTTGTCTAGGAAACTAGGAAACACGAAAAAACCTCCTTCTTTTTCACTTTCCATAAAGTGTGTCTTTTCTTTGGATGGAAAGAGTATATAACAATCAATATAATTTTAGTTGAAACAAACGAAGCCAAATTCCGATGGTAAAAAGAGACTTCAAATTTGAGATTATATTGTAAAAATCATATAATTAATCTAGTTAGTTTGTAAAGAGGGTCAGCCAATGAATGATAAAATTTCAAAAGAGACAAGAGATTTAATCGAGTCAGCATTTTCTTCGATTACCGATAATGATGTGAATGTGCCAAGCTTTTATAAAAAAGTCTTTAATTTTCAAGGAAAAAAATCATTTTTAGTTGCTCAAAAAATAATCAAGCAAACCACTAATCCAAACGCCCTTATTTACGATCCTTTTTTGGATCAGGATTATTCTTGGTTGCTGCGGCGAACGAAGGTAGAAAAATAATAGGAACAGAATTAGATAACTATACTTTTTTCTCGGTCAAAACATTGTTGCAAAAATGCAATCTCCAAAACTTAAATTATAATTTTAACAAAATAAAAGCACTCGTGTTCGAATATATAATGAGCCTTTATTCTACTCATTGCACTGTAAGCGTTAAAGATATCCACTCTTGACGATTCGAACTC
>ULVB01053258.1_pt1 | contig 25192 bp, 18 predicted proteins | sample 1959071 | NCBI WGS metagenome assembly ULVB01 (sample SAMEA4835776, study PRJEB28245) | human gut metagenome | biome: gut microbiome; material: fecal sample | place: Denmark | collected 2008 | reverse complement strand
GATACGGTGGATTCATCTCCGATCCCGGTACTTTATCAGAGCGGTTATCTGACGATCAAGGATTATGATCCGGAATTTGAGACTTATACATTGGGTTTCCCGAATAAAGAAGTGGAAGAAGGCTTTACTCGCTTCTTGTTACCTTATTATGCGCATATCCGTTCGGGCAGTTCGGCTTTCCATATCGTGAACTTTGTCAAGGAAGTGCGTTCGGGTGATATAGACGGATTCATGAAACGTCTTCAGAGTTTCTTCTCGGATACACCTTACGAGCTGGTACGAGATTTGGAATTGCATTACCAGAATGTCCTGTTCATCATCTTCCGCTTGGTGGGATTTTATACACAGGCTGAATACCATACATCCGAAGGACGCGTGGATCTGGTTATCCGCACGGACCAATTCATCTATGTAATGGAATTTAAGTTAGATGGCACAGCCGAGGAAGCTTTGCAGCAGATAGAAGAAAAGCAGTATGCTTTGCCTTTCGCATCCGACCCGCGTCGCTTGTTCAAAGTAGGTGTGAACTTCAGCAACGCGACTCGGAATATCGAGAAATGGCTGGTGAGATAACCGGCTTTCGGCTGTTATCAGTTATTTCTTTTCGTGTTCACGGATAAATTGCAGGAGTAATGGGAATGAAGCTATCGGCATATTTCCGTGATCATATCCGTCCAGTTCATACAGTGTTGCATCCGGATGCCCCAATAACTTGAATAAACGGTGGAAGAATGCCTGCTCTTCATATCTTCCGTACAATTCCTTTTCCCTGTCGGCTGAGATAATCAGGATAGGCGGACAGTCTTTCCTAACGTAATAGAGCGGAGCTATCGAATCGATCAAGGGTTGTAATGGCGGCATTCCCATGCGGCGGCGAGCTTCAAAGTGTGTAATGACTTGTCCGCTGAAGGGAATCAGTCCGGCGATCTGGTCGGCATCCTTTCCGTATTTCTTTAATAAGCTTTTATTCAATCCTACCAAATCAATCAGATAACCTCCGGCAGAATGACCGGATAAGTAAATCTTTTGGGTACTTCCTCCGTATTGGGCAATGTGATCGAATGTCCAGTTGACGGCTTGTGTCGCGTCATCAATGATCTCCGGAATGGTTGCTTTTGGAGACAAGCGGTATTCAACACCAACAACGATCAAACCTTCTTTTAATAATGCCTCCGGTATTTCCCGCTTTCCTCCGGTCAGGCCACCTCCGTGAAACCAGACAACCACGGGAGCTTCCTTGGCATTGGCCGGATAAGCGATATCCAGCCGGCACATCGAATCGGCATACGCATCATTTGTCTGTCGGTAGGCAATGTTTCGTTCGTAACGGTAATCTGCAGCTATTGCTTGCCACGCACAAAGGCAACTTAAGATAATTAGCACAACAATTCTTTTCATGATATTTTTGATTTCTGTTTCCTGCAAAGGTAAAGATATTTACTTACTTTCGTACCTTTGCAGACAATAAAATCAAGAGATATGGCAATAGCTTTTTATGCGGAAGATACTGAACTTCCGGCAATCAATAAACAGGCAGTGAGCGGTTGGGTGAGAGCTGTGGCTGCGACGTACGGCAAGAAAACGGGTGACATCAGTTATATTTTCTGTTCGGACGAAAAGATCCTGGAAGTCAACCGCCAGTATTTGCAACACGATTATTATACGGATATCATTACGTTCGATTATACGGAGGGAAACAAGATTTCCGGCGATTTGTTCATCAGTCTGGATACAGTCAAGACGAATGCCGAGGCTTTTCATACTCCGTATAATGAGGAATTGCACCGGACTATTATCCACGGGATTCTGCATCTTTGCGGTATTAACGACAAAGGTCCGGGCGAACGGGAAATCATGGAGGCAAACGAAAATAAAGCCCTGGCGATTTTACCGGAAGAATGCAAGCAGTGACCTTATTCTCTCTGCGGAATAAATCTGAAAACTCCCGATAGAAACTTTCCCTTCTACCGGGAGTTTTTTGTGTTTCTCCTGAAGAATTCTTTAGTTCACGACGCGAACTAAGTAATTCTCGCCGTGAACTAAGTAATCCACGTCGTGAACTAAGTAATCCACGTCGTGAACTAAGTAATCCGCGACGTGGATTAAAGAATATCTGCCGGGAAAAGAAAGAATGGTTGCCTACCATTGAAAGTTTATGTACTGCCTTTCGGAAGTTTAGGGAAAGAGGATTCGGAAACAGCTGCCCTGACCGTTTCCGGAAGTTGCCGAGATGCTGCCGCCATGCAGGGTGATGATTTGTTTACAGAGGCTGAGACCGATACCGGAACCATTGGGTTTGGTGGTGAAGAACGGGATGAAAATCCGTTCCAGTACGTCGGGAAGGATACCTTCTCCGTTGTCTTGGATGATGAAGATCCGCTCTTTTCCGTTTGATTCGGCCCGGACTTGGATATTCGGTTCGCTCACAGTGGCACAAGCCTCGCGGGCATTCTTCAACATGTTTAGGAATACTTGCTCCATTTGTGCCCGGTCGGCTTCCCATTCCAAAGACTCGTCGGCCAGCTGGAAGTGGATATATGGCTCCGGATTCAGGCGTTTCAGGTCGGCAAAGAAGTCTTTGACGGGAATACGGACTTTAACCGGCGGGGCAATGCGGGTGAGTTTTCGGTAATTCTCTACAAACTCCAGCAGACCTTTGCTGCGACGGCGGATGATGTTCAAGCCTTGTTGTAGGTGCTGACGGTTTCGGGTTTCTTCCGGAGACTCTTTGCATCGTTCGCTTAAGGTCTCGGCCAATGAGATAATGGGTGTAATGGAATTCATGATTTCATGCGTAAGAACGCGGATCAGCTTTTGCCAGGCTTCCATCTCATTTCGTTCCAAAGTCGCGTGAATGTTCTTTAAACTGACAATCCATCGTTCGCATCCTTGTAGGAAAATACGAGTCACATCAATAGATAAGTCTAAAGGAAGGTTTTGCCGGGTGTAACGGACTACCGGCAATTTCTTCCGGATCGCCGTCAGAATCTCATCCGGTAAGAAAGGCGAAGATGCCAATAACGTATCCGCAGCCCGATTCGTCCAGTCTATCTTCCCTTGCTTATCAGTAACGAGGACGGCGGTATCGACTTTGTTCAACAAGCTTTCGTAATATTGTCTTTTTACTTCTTCGTTCAATAATTGTTGGCGCAATGAACGAAGGGCGGCCGATAAATCGGTAGCCAGTTCCTGCATGGCTTTGTCTTTAAACGGGGCGTTAACCATTTGGGTTAAGTCGTGTTGCAACAGACAATCGACCAGATAACGCCAGGACTTCACCTGCCGCATCTGCAGGATATAAAGCCGGATACTGATACTCACGATAACCAATACGCTGAATACGCTGCAAAAGAACCATTCCTGTAGCAGACTGTAGGCAAGGAACAGAGCCGAAAGGAAAATTCCGGCGATGTGGAGCGCGATTGTCAGCGTATAGGTTTTCATAAGCCTAACTTTTCGATTTTACGGTAAAGGGAGAAACGGGTGATTCCCAATAGCTCGGCGGCATAGGTCATATTGCCGTTGCTTTGCCGTAAGGCACGTTCGATGGTCTTTCGCTCTACCTGTTCCAGATTCAGCTCGTTGTCTTCGGGTTGTTTCCGCTCGTGTGTGGCCGGATACAACGGAAAATCGTTCGGACGTAACAGGCTGCTTTCGTTGAGTATCACGGCCCGTTCCAATACATGCTGTAGCTCGCGGACGTTGCCCGGCCATTTGTATTTCATCAATTTGGCACTGGCATCCCGGCTGAAGCCTTTGATCTCTTTCTTGTATTTCCGGTTATAATGTTTCAGGAAATGCTCGGCCAGTAACAGAATATCTTCACCCCGTTCGCGCAGCGGCGGAATGATCAGTTCGATGGTATTGATACGATAGAGCAAGTCCTGACGGAAATTCCCTTCGGCTACCAGTTGATGCAGGTTGGCATTGGTGGCACAAATCAGACGGACATCGATTGGAATCGGTTCGACAGCTCCTAAACGTGTGATGTAACGCTTCTCAATTGCTGTCAGGAGTTTCGCTTGCATTGGCAACGACAGATTACCGATTTCATCGAGAAACAACGTACCGCCGGAAGCCGTTTCCATCCGTCCGGGTTTCGACTTGCGGGCATCGGTAAACGCCCCTTTCTCGTATCCGAACAGTTCGCTCTCGAAGAGTTGTTCCGGAATACTGCCCAGATCGATGGTAATGAAGGCATCGTCGCGCCGAGGAGAATAATATTTCAGTAACCGGGCCACCAGGTCTTTCCCCGTTCCGTTCTCGCCCGAGATGAGGATATTCGCATCCGTTTCAGAAAGCCGAGTAATTGTTTCTTTCACTTTCTGCATGGCCGGCGATTCACCGATCAGTTCCGGCAGATCAGGCTCTCCTTTCAAGGCTTTCATTTGTGCCTGGAGGCGATCCACTTCTTTACGGGAATGGCTCAGCTTGATAGCCGAAGAAAGCGTAGCCAATAACTTCTCTGTTTCCCAGGGCTTAGATACAAAGTCGGTCGCTCCGGCTTTAATCGCCCTGACGGCCTTTTCCGTATCCGAATAAGCCGTCATGAAAATGACAACCGCCTGCGGATCAATGTTCAGGATTTGTTCGAGGCATTCAAAACCTTCCTGTCCGCTTACGGCATCACGCCTGAAATTCATATCCAGCAAAACCACATCCGGCTGGAATGTCCGCATAAAGTGTTCGATACGCGCAGGCTGTGTGGTTACTTTGATCTTCTGCATATACGGTTCGAGCAGCATATTCAAAGCAAATAGAACATCTTCGTTATCGTCGATAATCAGTATTTTCCCTTTTTCTTCCATATAGGCAAAGATACAAGGAATACACATACCTTGTGCGTGCGTTCCCGCACGTTTTTTGTGCAGAATCGCACGGGAAGAAAAAGGATTTTATCGGTTAAATCCTTAGAATTTTGCCGAATTTTGTGGGTGTAACCGCAAAATTCGGGTAAAATTTGTGGTTAGAAACGCTTTTTCTTCTATTTTTGTGGAAAAGCGATACGATGATAAAGCGGATTATTGAAGATAAGATTCTGGCAGACTTCAGGCGGAAGAAAGTTATTGTTCTGCTGGGAGCCAGACAGGTAGGCAAGACAACATTGTTGTCGGCCATAGAAGGAGGATTCAGAAAAATCCTGTCTTTGAATTGTGATAACGTGGATGATGTACTGGAACTGGAAGGGAAAACATCTACGGAGTTAAATCATTTGTTATCACCCTATGATTTAGTCCTGATAGATGAAGCGCAACGTGTCAGGAATATTGGATTGGTTTTGAAGATCATTGGAGACTTAAAACTGGATACGCAAGTGATAGTTACCGGTTCTTCCTCGTTGGATATGGCAAATGAAATCAATGAACCGGCAACGGGGCGTTTGTTGGAACATAATCTGTATCCGTTTTCTTTATCGGAATTGGCAGATGCGACTTCGGAAAGAGAAGAAAGGCGGTTGTTGGAGAACCGGATGATTTACGGATTATATCCGGAAGTAGTCAATGAGCCGGCTGATGCTAAGCGGACTTTGATGTCGCTAACCAATAACTATCTCTATAAAGATTTATTTACGTATAAAGGAATCAAGAAACCGGATTTGATTCAGAAACTGGTACGGGCTTTGGCTTTGCAATTAGGAAGTGAAGTCTCCTATAATGAATTGAGTAATTTATTGGGAGTAGACAGGAGTACGGTTGAATCTTATATCAATTTATTGGAGAAATGCTTTGTCGTGTTTCGTCTGGATTCATTTAGCCGGAATATTCGGAATGAGATAAAGAAAGGGAAAAAAGTCTATTTCTATGATAATGGTATACGCAATGCAGTAATCTCAAATTTCGCTCCTTTGGAGTTACGAACGGATGTCGGAGCTTTATGGGAAAACCTGATGGTAAGTGAGCGGGTGAAACGAAATGCTTATACATCGAGTTTTGCCAATTTATATTTCTGGAGAACCCATGAACAGCAGGAAATAGATTTGATTGAAGAAGAAGATGGTATTTTACGGGCGTATGAGTTCAAATGGAACACAAAAGCCAAGGCGAAAATGCCCAAATCATTTGCTGAGAATTATCAGAATTCTATTTATGAAGTAATCACTCCAGATCATTTCTGGTCCTTTCTCCGATAATTTCTATACTATCCATAGACCTTCTCCGTGCGTTCCCGCACGTTTTTTGTGCAGAATCGCACGGAGTTAATTCTCTCCTTTTTCTATATAACGCTATCATATAATAGATTACGGATATGGCACGATATTTGAATTTGTGTTTGTGATAAATCGTGTCTATATGAAACTCTATCGGACTATACTTTTATTAAGTGGAAGCCTGTGGCTGACTTTAACAAGTATTGCTCAAGCCCAATATCAATTGACTTTGAAGCAGTCGATTGAATTGGCGCAAGCCTATTCTCCGGAAGCACAGGCGGCTGCACATACTTATCGGGCTGCTTATTGGAGTTACCGTTACTTTCGGGCCAATTATCTGCCGGGAGTCAGCTTGACTTCTTCGCCTTATCTGAACCGGCAGATTAATAAGGTAACACAACCCGACGGAACCGAGCAGTTTATCCGGCAAAACCAGTTGAGTACGGACCTGACTCTCTCGATCAGTCAGAATATTTGGTTTACGGGTGGTAGCTTGTTTATACAGACAGCTACGCAGCGGATGGATGAACTGACGACAAAAACGAAGGCTTATAATACGCAACCGATTACCATTGGTTACCGTCAGTCGCTTTTCGGTTATAATTCTTTGAAGTGGGACCGGCGTATTGAGCCGGTACGTTTTCGGGAAGCCAAGAAAAGCTATGCGGAAACTTTGGAGCTGATTGCTTCTAAAACGTGTGATTTATTTTTCAGTCTGGCAACGGCACAGGCAAACCTGCAAATAGCCAAGTCTAATTATGCTTCGGCAGATACATTATACCGGTATGCAAAAGGTCGGTATGAGATAGGAAGCATATCGGAGAATGAGATGTTACAGCTGGAAGTAAATCGGCTGAATGAAGAAACGAATGTGATGAAGGCTCAGATAGAAGTCGAAGAAGCCGCCTTGACATTCCGTTCTTTTTTAGGTTTGCGGGAAGATGAGAATCTGGAAGTCATTCCGAGTGTCGAAGATATTGTTGCGTTTGAAGTACCATTAGACCGTGCTTTGGAACTGGCGTATGCGTATAGTCCGGAAATGGAAACTTATGAACGGATGCGACTGGAGAGTAAAAGCAATCTGGCAGCAGCCCGGGCTGAACGGGGACTAAAGGCCGATTTGTACCTGCAGTTTGGTCTTTCACAGACCGGAGAAGAATTAAGGGCTTCCTATCGGAATCCGTTGAATCAACAGTATGTGAGTCTTTCATTAGCCATTCCGATTCTGGATTGGGGACGCGGGAAAGGGAAAGTTCGTGTGGCGAAATCTCAAATGGAGCTGATTGATACGCAAGTGGGCCAAGCCATGACCGACTTCGAATTGAATGTCCGGAAGATGGTGCGACAGTTTAACTTGCAGGCGAAGCAAGTACAGGTAGCCCAGAAGACGGATGAAACGGCCCGTAAACGCTATGAAGTAGCTATGAAGTTATACCTGATGGGAAAGTCCTCTATCCTGGATTTGAATGCCGCCACAACCGAAAAGGATGCTGCCCAGCGTAATTATCTGTCGGCGATGAAAACCTATTGGACATTGTATTATGGGTTGCGTAGCATGACGCAATATGATTTCCAACAGAATTGCCCGTTAAGTGAGAATTTACCCGAAATATAAACGAAGTCTTATGGATATAAAACTAGAAAAGAAACCTTGGTACAGACGTTACCGTTATTATTTGGCCGGAGCTTTCCTGGTATGCTGTGGCCTGATTTATGTGATTGTATTGGCTTCTGGTCCGAGACGGTTGCGGGTTAACGCGGAACATATTCAGATAGAAGAAGTAAAACAAGCCGACTTTATGGAATATGTGGATGTAGAAGGCATTGTTCATCCGATTCTGACGATTATTGTCAATACGCGGGAAGCCGGAAATGTGGATCAGATCATCGGGGAAGAAGGCAGTTTGCTGAAGAAAGGTGATACGATTCTGACACTGACGAATCCGAATTTGATACGCGAGATAGAAGACCAGCAGGATGAATGGGAGAAACAACGGATTTCGTATCAGGAGAAAGCCCTGGAGATGGAACAGAAGAGTCTGACTTTAAAGCAACAGACGCTGGAAGCCGAGTATGAATTGAACAAGATCCGGAAGAGTTTCTCGCTCGAAAAGGAAGAGTATGCGATGGGAATTCGCAGTAAAGCCCAGCTGGAAGTATCGGAAGACGAATATCGGTATAAGACGGAATCAACCCGCCTGAAGTTGAAAAGTCTCCAGAGCGATTCTTCCATGACAGTCATCCGGAAAGAGTTATTGCAAAATGATCGTGACCGGGAAGAAAAGAAGTTGATACGAAGTCGGCAACGGATTGAGGATTTGGTGGTCCGTTCTCCGATAGACGGGCAACTGAGTTTCGTGAAAGTAACGCCCGGACAACAGGTGGCTGCCGGAGAGAATATCGCGGAAGTCAAGGTGATGGACCAGTTTAAGATTCATACGTCCCTCAGTGAATATTACATTGATCGGGTAACGACCGGCTTGCCGGCTGCCATTACTTATCAGGGGAAACGCTATCCGTTGAAGATCAGTAAAGTGATTCCGGAGGTGAAAGATCGTCTCTTTGAAGTGGATTTGGTCTTTACCGGAGAAATGCCGGAGAATGTCCGATTGGGGAAAAGCTTCCGGGTACAAATCGAATTAGGACAACCCGAGCAGGCGTTAGTCGTTCCACGTGGAAACTTTTATCAGCAAACCGGTGGGCAGTGGATTTATAAAGTCAATGCCGACAAGACGCGGGCTGTAAAAGTTCCGGTAACTATTGGCCGGCAGAATCCTCGTCAATACGAGATCACAGAAGGATTACAACCCGGCGACTTGGTCATTGTTTCCGGATACGATACCTTTGGTGAAGCAGAAGAGCTGGTGTTTTAGAAGCCTATGTTATTGATGATAGAAATATTAGATATATGATACAACATTACCTGAAAGTAGCAATCCGGAATCTGCTGAAGTATAAAGTGCAGACGGGAATTAGTATGCTGGGCTTGGCGGCAGGTTTTGTCTGCTTCGTCTTGTCTGCCTTTTGGATTCATTATGAGATGACTTACGATCAGTTCCGGAAAGATGCCGACCGACTTTATTTGGTGCGGGTGAATGATGGTTTCGCCGAAGGACGGATTACGTGGCGTGTGCCGGTTCCATTAGGGGCGTATCTGCAAGAACACTTTCCGGAGATAGAATCGTTTGCCTATTTCGATTTGTTTGAATATCGGGTCAAGGTAGAAGGTAGGTACGAACAAGCTTTCTTATCGTCGGCCGACAGTGCTTGGGTGCAGATGATGGATGTCCAATTAGTGGATGGAAACCGGAACTTCATGCAGGAACGCTCCAAGGAAGTAGCTATTACGGAAGAAACCGCCAAGGCTTGGTTTGGCCACGAGAATCCGTTAGGAAAGGAATTGGAAATACGGACTGGCGATAAAAGAACGATTGGTGCGGTTGTTCGCGTGAATAACCGGCATACCAATTTTCCAATTACCTTGATGGGTGATCCGCGGAAAGATCGGACATGGTGGAATCAGACTTGGAAGATGTTGGTAAAGGTGAAAGAAGGAACGGATATTCCGGCACTGGAAGCCAAGATAAGCGAGAATCTGCCGTATGAACTGATACATCCAAATGAAGTACGGAATACCGGTATTGAACGTTTATATCTTACGCCTTTAACGGAATTGCGCTATGCAAAAGACTTCCGCAATCAAAGTGAAGGTGGTATTACCTTCCGGTACATCGTTTATTTCTCTGTAACCGGTTTGTTGGTGATTCTCTGTGCGCTGATGAATTATTTGACCTTGTTTATTAACCGGATGCAAGTCAGAAAACGGGAAATGAAGCTTCGTCTCGTACATGGTGCGTCGATACGGTCGTTAGTCCGTTTGTTGGGTTTGGAATTCTTACTTCTGTTGATAGGTTCGTTCCTGATTGGGATGTTAGGTATGGAAATCCTTTTCCCGGCTTTCCTGAAATTGACGGGAACGGATGCCGGTCGGACTTCCTTGTATGGAGAAGCTTTGCTCTTCCTGATACTTATTTCTGTTTTGTTGCTGGGTGTGGCAATCGGTGTGATTTATGGTATCCAGCGTAGGCAATTGCAGGGATCCGGAAATGGAGAGAGCGAACGTCGTTTCCGTATGTGGATTCGGAAAGGTAGTATTGTCTTCCAGCTTTTTATCTGTATGCTTTTTATGACGGGTACACAATGGATGAACCGTCAGTTGGATTATTTGCGCCAGCATGATTTAGGAATGGAGTTACACAATCGGGGTTATTTTGCCCTCGACAGGACAGAAAATACTTCCCCTTTCGTAGCGAAGTTGAAACAACTACCGATGATTACCGAAGTCCTTCCAGCCGATTATCGTCCCTTGGTGTCGGATATAGGGACAGCCGTTGGGCAGATTCAACAATGGGAAGGATTAGAGCAGAAGCTGGATGTGCCGATACCCATCAATCTTTTTGTGGGAGATGAAACGTTGGCCCGCTTTTATGGGCTTACGCTTTTGGCTGGTGAATGGCTGAACGAATTTTCTGGCTATGGAGAGATTGTAATCAATGAATCGTTGGCTCGGCGTATGGGATATACACCGGAAGAAGCGATTGGAAAACATATAAACACCGGGATGCAGATTTCCAATCAAGTGATCAAAGGTGTGGTGAAAGATTTCCAATATACGCCTCCGACCGAGCAAATACCGAATACGGGATTTGTTATCGGGGATGAAATGGGATTGATGCTGTGGCAAAATGGTATCCTTTTCCGTTTCAAGGAAGGAACATGGGACGCTTGCCGCACGGCAATTGAACAGCTTTGCCGGAAAGAAGCTCCGGATAAAGAAATGACGCTTGTCAATGAAGAAGAGTCCTATAATAAATACCTGCAATCCGAAGCCATGCTGGCCCGTTTGCTGGCATTCGCCTCGTTGGTTTGTATGTTGGTAGCTATCTTTGGCATCTATTCGTTGGTGACACTCACTTGCGAGCAACGTCGTAAGGAAATAGCCATTCGGAAAGTCAACGGTGCTACGGTACGGAATATCCTTTCACTGTTCTATCGGGAATATATCGTGTTGTTACTGTTAGCGGCATTGCCGGCATTTCCGTTGGCTTATATCTTGGTTAAACATTGGATAGAAACCTACACGCGCCAGATGCCGATTCCGATTGCTCCGGCATTGGGCGTTTTTCTTGTCTTGTTATTGGTTGTCGGGTTGAGTATTAGTTGGCGTGTCTGGCGTGCCGCGCATGAGAATCCGGCGGAAGTCATCAAGCGGGAATAGTCCGACGATGCTTCCTGAGCTGCGGAAGGGCTGTCGGATGCTCGGACGATGCTTCCTGAGCCGCGGAAGGGCTGTCGGACGCTCGGACGATGCTTCCTGGGCTGCGGAAGGGCTGTCGGAGTACTCTGACGATGCTTCCTGAACTGCGGAAGCATCGTCAGAGGATTTAGAAAGAGGGAAAAAGAATAAAAAAATAGATGCAATGAAGACACTTACGTATGCATGGCGTTTCTTGGCTCGGTCCAAGGCATATACGATAATCAATATCTTGGGATTGTCGTTCAGTTTGGCTTGTTGCCTGATTTTAATGAGGTATATCCATCGGGAACTGACGGTTGATACACATTGTGTGGACCGGAATGAGGTGTATGGTGTGATTGTTGACATGGAAGGTTCTCGGGGATTAAGTAGTTATTCGAACGGGAACGAGAAGGATAGTACTTATATTGATCCTCGTTTTATCGAGATGATCGGGAGCGCAATTACAATGCAAGACGATTATGTATTGTCGGGTAACCAACGTTTCCAGGCGAATGTGCTGGCAGTGGACAGTGGTTATCTTCAGTTGTTTCCATATCAGGTAGTTGAAGGAAAGTTGTCGTTGGATAATCCGCAGTCGGCTTACCTGATGGAAACTTTTGCCCGTAAACTTTTCGGCAAAGAAAATCCGGTGGGAAAAGTGCTTCGGTATAGTAACGGGAAGGATGTAACGGTGGCAGGCGTATTGGCCGAACCGACTTGTAAGACTTTGATTCGATTTGATGTCTTGCTCTCTTCATCTATATCAGAACATTGGGAACGTATCCCGACCGAGTTTTATCGTTTTTCACCGGGCACGGATATGGCAGAAATCAATCGGATTGCTTCGAATCCCCGTTTTGTGAATCCGCATATGAAAGATATAGATACGCGGCAGGAAACTTTTTCCTTTATCCCTTTGAAAGAGATTTATTGGGAAGAATCGGTCATGAAATCACTCCGCGAAGATCAGATGTTCAGTTACGGCGTTCGTTCCTATTTGTATGTGATTGGTGGTATCTGTTTGTTGCTTTTCCTGACAGGTATGATCAATTTCCTGAACTTGTATCTGGTTTCCTCTTTGAAGCGAGGGAAAGAATACGGGGTGAAACGAATCTTCGGGATTCATTCTCAAGGTCTGTTTGGACAAATGTGGCTGGAAAACTTGCTGCTGGTCGGTATTGCTTTGTTCTTTGCCTGGTTATGGATGGAGATTACAACGCCTTGGATAGAACATTTGTTGGCTTGTCATTTTGTTTATACCGTTTTCGATGTTCAGCTTTCGGTTGTGATCTTGGTGTTCCTTCCATTATTGACGGCTGGTTATTCATATCTTAAGTATAGCCGGATGTCGCCGATTGTTTCGATTCAGTCTGTCGGACAAAATAGCCGTTCGATTCGGATACGTATGGTATTTCTTTTTGTACAGTATCTGTTCTGTTTCTTACTCGTTACTCTTTCTTTATATTTCAACCAACAATTGTCGTTGATGTTACATACCGATCCGGGAATCCGGACAAAAGATATCATCCAAGCCAATTTGATTTATGAGTCGCGCGACATGGCTATCTATCGAGATCCGGCAAAGATTCAGGAACGTGTAGATCGTATTAAGCACATTGACCAGCAACTGAATGCTTGTCCGCATATCCAAGAATGGACTAACGGCTACGATTGGTTGCCGAATCCGGGATACAGCACTCTGTTTACGAATGAAGCAGGTCAGGTTCAGAGTGTTCAGGTACATACGGTTTGTGTAGAATTCTTTCATCTGTTTGATATACAAGTTTTGGAAGGAGCTTTACCGGAAACAGATGATAAAACAGCTACTTATTTCGTTGCCAACCAAGCAGCAATGAAAGCTTTTGGGTTCGATAGTTGCGAGAATGCCCGGATAGCAGAAGACAGTAATGTGCGTGCTTCCAGAAAAGATCCGTGGATGCCCGTTTGTGCGGTGGTAGAAGATACATATATGAGTCATGTGAGTGAAGGAATTAAGCCAACTGTTTATCGGGTGTTTGTAGGTTATGGCGGTGATTGTTATCAGATAGCTTGTGCTCCGGGCCATACGAAAGATGTATTGGATTATTTACGGAAGGTAGAACTTGATACTTATGGATCGGAAGACTTTGAATATTCGTTTCTCGAAGATGATATGCAGGCTCTTTACCGGCGAGACCGCCAGGTAGCACATATTTATACTGTCTTTGCCTTGGTAGCCATTGCGGTATCTTGTTTGGGTTTGTTTGGTTTATCTTTGTTTGATGTCCGACAGCGTTATCGTGAAATAGGTATCCGGAAAGTGAACGGCGCCCAGTTGAAAGATATTTACCGCTTGTTGTTCCGGAAATACATGTTCCTGTTGTTAGTTTCCTTTGGCGTTTCGATACCAGTAGCCGTAGCTGTGATTATCCGTTATACCGAGAATTTCGCGGTCAAAGCGCCGCTGGGAGCAGGAATCTTCTTGTGGTCATTACTGTTGGTATCGGTTATTTCGTTGGGAACATTGTTCTGGCAGGTAAACCGGGCGGCACGGATTAATCCGGCGGATGTCATCAAGCGGGAATAAGCTGGGATAGATAACGAGGAAGGCTGTGCGTTCGTGCACGTTACTAGTGCGAAGACGCACAGGTGATTATCGGTAGGTAGTTCGTTAAGTTGTTGTAAACATAGCGTTTATCTGTTTGGCATACGTTTTGTTTATGTGTTTGTAGATATAAAAGAAGAAAGTATGAAACACGTGTTGTTATCATTGAGAACAATTTTCCGTTTTAAGACTTATACGGGGATTAATGTAGTAGGCTTGGCACTGAGTTTGGCTTGTGTGTTTATCTTAGTACGTTATATTCATCAGGAAATGACGGTAAACCACTTTGTTCCGGAATTGGATCGGACATTTCTGACGGCTGAAGTAAAAGAAGACGGAAGTGCTAGGTTATCGAGCAGCAGGAATCCGAATAAGGATGTGGAATTCCGAAATCCGTTGGACGATCCGTCTGTCGAACGATATAGCCGGTTCATCTTGTTGGAAGAAGACTTTATCGAAACGGGAAGTTCTCGATATAACTTAAACTCGTTAGTAGTCGATACGTCGTTCTTTCAGTTGATTCCTTATCCTTGTCTGGAAGGAACGATGAGGCTGGCTCCGAATGATGCCTTGATTACACATACTTTCGCAAAACGTATCTTTGGAAAAGAAAGTCCGATAGGAAAAGAATTTACAACGTCAACCGGGAAATTGGTTCGGGTCGTAGGTGTAGTTGGTCAACCTTCTACAAAGTCTTCTTTTCAGTTTGATATGGTATTTTCCACTGAATTGACAGATTGGTCACTGGTGCCATACGAAGTAGTACGCCTTTATCGTCCGGAAGATGTTGTGGCATTGAATAAGAAGAATGCGAAACCCATGAAATTAAGTTATACCATGGATGAAGAAATCTTTTATCGGATGTATCCGCTACGAGAACTTTATCTGAATCAAGAGGTACAAATCTACGTTAAGACGTTCTTGCGTGGAAATACGGATGTCTTGAAGTTATTGGCATTGGTATCGGGCTTGATCTTGTTGGTTGGTTTGTTCAATTACGTGAATCTGTACACGGTGGTAATGCAGAAGCGAGGGAAAGAATTAGGTATAAAACAGATCTTCGGAGCGAGTAAGAAGCAAATCTTCGGACAATTGTATGTCGAGAATATGTGTCTGAACGGGATCGCTTTGCTGGTGGTTTGGCTGATCGTAGAAGTCACCCGACAAGTAGTAGCTACGAAGTACGGTATTCCGGTACAATCGGATTCTGGATTTGACTGGCTGTTATCGGGAAGTGTATTGTTAGTCTTGCCGTTCCTGACAGCTCTTTATCCATTCTGGAAATATACCCATGCAGTACCTGTCCGTTCGTTGCATTCGGTCTTTGTCGGAGGTAAATCGTTGGCTTCCCGTTTTGTCTTTCTGTTTTTCCAATATATCATTACGTTTTGTCTGGTGGTTGCAGCGATCTATTTAAGTCGGCAACTCTATTTCTTGCTGCATACAGACGTAGGTTATCAGGCAGAGAACGTGATCCAATGCCGTATCTGGCGGGAGAATCCATCGCTCTATTCCATGTCAATCGAAGAACACGACAAGGAAATGGCTAAAGCTAAGTCGACTTGTGCGTTGATAGAGAAACGTCTACAAGAATCTCCTTTACTGACAGGCTTTGTATATGGTGAACCTCCGTACCAATTGAGTGGTCCTTTACATTTTAAGGCCGAGAACGGAGAAGAAACGGATGCTTTTTATCTTTATACGGATAAGAAGTATATGGAGTTGTTTGGGTTTCGAGTGACGGACGGGCGTACTTGGAATGATGGAGATGAGTTGGTACAATATAAAGTAATTGCCAATCGGGCTTTTCTGCATGCTTTGCATATTAAGGATTGGAGAACAGAGAAAGTAACGCCCAATCGTCGTTTGTGGTGGAATAGTTTTGAGCGATTGAATACGCCGCAGCCTCATGAGATTGTCGGGGTGATGGAAGACTTCCGGAGCGGACATTTGTCAGGAGGAAATCAACCGATCGTATTTGTGTTTAACGAGGGTGATCCCAGAGATGCACTTTATATCTCTTTCGTTCCCGGCAAACAAAAGGAAGCGATTGCCTATCTCAAGCAAGTATATGCCGAAGCCATTGGAAGTGGCGAGTTTGAGTATTCATTGGTTACAGACGAGATTGCCAAGCTACATGCAGAAGACCGGAAAGTGATGTTGGTGATCATCACCTTTGCTTTGATAGCTGTAGGTATTTCCTGTCTGGGTTTGTTCGGCCTTTCGCTTTATGATATTCGTCAACGTTATCGGGAGATTGGTTTACGGAAAGTGCATGGCGCACAAGTCGGTGATATTTACCGGTTATTGATCAAGAAGTATGTTTACGTCCTGTTGCTGGCCTATCTGGTTGGTTCTATCGTAGCCTATCTCAGTATTGAGAGATATATGGAAACCTTTGTTCATCGTGCACCTTTGTCCTTATGGATATTTCTGGTAGCAGGAGCCTTGGTTGCTTTGGTTGCCTTGCTTACTTTGTATGAACAAGTCCGGCGTGCTTCTCGGATTAATCCAGCAGATGTCATCAAGCGGGAATAATACATCTAATAAGAATGATATGAAATATGGGTTTATACTGAAGATGGTTTTACGCGGGTGGTGGCGGAATAAAGTGTTTTTCCTCATTGCCGTGATCAGCTTGTCGATCGGATTAGCCGGGACGAATCTGTTGCTGACTTATTTTATCCATGACTATTTTATGGAACGGAATAATCCGGATAAGGAACGGATCTTCTGCTTGCGACAGGATAATCCGTTTGATGACGGGCAGAAAGTGGCTTTTGCTTCGGTTGAGGCGGCTTCGGATGTGCAGAAGAAGATTTCCGGTGTGGAGAGTTTTATGCAGATACAGGAGTATGTTTCTTCAGTTAGGTATAAAGGACAGACATATTCTGATTTGGAAATGATTGGGGCTGATTCTACTTTGCCGACTTTCTTCCCGGTGGAAGTTATTTCAGGTGATTTGAAGGAAGCCCTTTCCAGTCCGAATAAGATGGCCATTCGGGAATCTGTGGTAAAACGAATCTTTGGAAAAGAAGATCCGTTGGGCAAGACTTTGGAAACAGAATCGGAAGGAAAGAGAACGGCTTATGAAGTGGTTGCGGTATTGGCCGAGCAAACTCAGTCGTTGTTGAAGTATGATGTATTAACAAGTAAGACGGCTGATTATTGGGGTGGAGCCACGTTCTTGAAGTTACTGCCGAATGTTTCAGCAGAACAGCTGGAAAAGGCGATTCGGGCAGACAAGTCGATTCAGACGATGATGCCGGATCAGACTCAATATTATGTGGATTCGTTGCGAGAGCTTTATTTTGTCCAGTCGCAGGGAACGAGCCAGCAACCGCTTCCGTTTATCCAGCAAAGTCAGGTACAATTATTGTATATCGGTTTGCTGGCTGCTCTTTTGATCTTGGTGATTGCCTGCTGCAATTATACCAATATGAACTTGAGCCGGCTGATGCAGCAGCTAAAGATGATTCATGTGGAGAAACTAATGGGTGGAACGCTTCGTGAAATCCGGATGCAGTTATTGGGTGATGTGGTGCTGACGGTAGTGATTTCGTTTTTGCTTTCCTTGTTGATTATTGCGGATGTATTACCGGTGTTCAATACGATACTGAAGTCTCGGATGACGTTTGCTTTCTTCTTCAGCGGACAAGTACTTCCGTTGTTACTTGGTTTCTTACTGGTGATGGCTCTTGTTCCGGCCTGGTATGCCAGCCGGCGTTTAATGCGTTGGTCGTATTCCGAATATAAAATGGTCTCGACCGGAAAGGGAAAGCATGCACTGATGGCGGCATTGGTTGTCGTCCAGTTTGCCATTTCCTGTGGTTTGGTATTGGCCACTTGCATCGGAGAGAAACAACAACGTATGATTCTGCAACAAGCGTCTCATTACGAAGGATTGATTGAAACGGGAGATATGTTTTTGCCTCCGGCAGCGCCTTTGAAGGCTGAACTGGAAAAGCGGGTACCGGGAATCGAATCGATATCTTTGTCGTTAGGCTCTGTGCTGAATTCTCCCATTCGGGAGTTGCAGATTCCCCAACCGGACGGTACGGAAAAGCGTACTTATTTGCTGACGTTATACAGTGATTCTTCTTTCCTGGAGACGATGCGTATCCGGCAATTGACGGGACATGCGCCGACTCGGCTTCAGCAGGAATATGCTTATCCGGTATTGGTCAATGAAAGTTTCGTGCGTCAGTTGGTGCCGGCAGGTATAGATCCGATTGGTCGTCCGTTACGGGAATTTGATGCGTATGCCGATTCTTTATATGTAATCGGCGGCATCGTTGAAGACTTTCCGATCAATTCGTTGGAGAAGGAGATAACACCAACGACCATTCACCTGCCTGCTTCGTCGGCCTTGGGTAATGCGAATGTATTGCATATCAAACTTCGTCCGGAAGATAAAGAAGAGACGATCCGTCAGATAGCTCAGATATGGGAAGAGATCAATACGAAGCAAGCCTTTCAATATATGGATATGCACGCCTTGTTTATGGAACGGAATGCGCGGTTTGTCTCTTTTGCGCAGGTCATAACGGTGTATGCCGTGATCGGATTGTTGCTGACTTTATTCGGCTTGTTTGGTATTACGTGGTATGCTACGCGCCAACGGATACGGGAAATCAGTATCCGGAAAATACATGGTGCCAGCCGTTGGCAGATTGTCTGGCTCCTGAACAAGCCGTTTATGGTGTATGCTGTGATAGCTTATCTGATCGCTCTTCCGATAACATACGGACTCCTTTCCAACTGGCTGGAGCAGTTTGCTTATCATGTGTCTTTCTCGATACTTGACTGGCTGTTGCCTTTCCTGGTGATTTGGTTGGTATCTGTCATTACCGTAGGTATTCAGGCGTATGTTTTGATGAAGGTTGATCCGGTGAAGTGCCTGAAAGTTGAGTGAAAGGCCGATAGGAAACAAAGAAATGAACAAACTTAAAAACAGAAAAGATATGATTAAGACAGAAAATTTACAGAAGGTTTTCCGTACCGACGAGGTGGAAACCTGGGCATTGAATAACGTAAGCATCGAAGTAAAGAAAGGCGAGTTCGTCGCTATTATGGGACCTTCGGGCTGTGGTAAGTCTACTTTGCTGAATATTCTGGGCTTGTTGGATAATCCAACCAGCGGAACGTATTATCTGGACGGCATAGAGGTCTCGAAATATACCGAATCGCAGCGAACGAACTTGAGGAAAGGTGTCATCGGCTTTGTGTTCCAAAGCTTCAACCTGATAGAAGAATTGAATGTCTATGAGAACATCGAATTGCCACTTTTGTATATGGGAATTCCTGCCAACGAACGGAAACGCCGTATCGAAGAAGCGATGGACCGGATGGCAATCAGTCACCGTTCGAAGCATTTCCCGCAGCAGTTGTCCGGTGGTCAGCAGCAACGTGTGGCGATTGCCCGTGCCGTTGTCGGGAATCCGAAGTTAATCCTGGCCGACGAGCCGACCGGTAACTTGGATTCAAAGAACGGAAAAGAAGTGATGGAGTTATTAACCGAATTGAATAAAGAGGGAACAACCGTTGTTATGGTAACGCACTCGCAGCATGATGCCGGCTATGCCGGACGAACCATCAATTTGTTCGACGGACAGGTGGTAAACGAAGTGCAGTTGTAAGCATATTCCGATTAGGATTTTTTACACGTTTATGAGGCTCGTTATCCAAAAGATTATCGATACTTTTGCTGTACAAAAATATGAGTGAATACAAACACTACATATATTTAAAATAATTGTTATGGATAAGAAGAGCCTTTCTTGGATATTGGGGCTCGGAGCAATAGCGCAAATAGCTGTTGCTGCTCCAATATCAATTTCAGGGAATGACGTTGCTCTGAAATTTAATCCGGAAAAGGGCGAACAACGCACCTTGGTTATGCCGGATGGAAAGACCGTCAAGTACGTGGCGTACGAGAAAATCTATTATGTAACAAACGTAGAAGATTCAACTTACCAGTATCTGAACTTCTATGTGCCCGAATCGGCTTTAGCCACAGAGGCCGGTGTTCCTATTTTCTTCCGGACTTATACAGGTGGATACATGGCTGCCAAAGCGGAAAAGCCTTCCGAAACGGATGCGACAGGTCGTGCCTTACTCGAAGGTTATGCAGTTTGTATTCCGGGTTCGCGAGGTTGGAATGCGGAAGTCTCCGGCCAGAATGGGAAAACAACTTTCACGGGCCGTGCTCCGGCTGGTTTGGTGGATTTGAAAGCTGCCATTCGTTATTTGCATTTTAATGATGCTATCATGCCGGGAGATGCAGAAAAGATCATTACAGACGGAACAAGTGCGGGCGGAGCTATGTCTGCTTTGTTGGGAACGACGGGTAATAATCCGGCTTACGAACCGTATCTGAAAGCAATGGGCGCGGCTAATGCGCGTGACGACGTATATGCTTCGGTTTGTTATTGCCCGATAACGGATTTGAACCATGCTGATATGGCTTATGAGTGGTTGTATGGTTGTACAAATCGGGAAAACCGTCAGTTGAACGACGATCAAGATGCGGTATCTAAAGAACTGGCTGCTGCGTATCCGGCTTATCTGAATAGCTTAGGGTTGAAGAGGGCAGACGGAACGCCTTTAACTGATCAGAATTACTTAGATTATATTAAACATTTCTTGATTGAATCTGCTCAAAAGGCAATTGCCGAAGGTGGTGTTTTACCGGATAATGCCGGAATCATTTTTTACAAACCGAATAAAGGGGGATCGAGTGAATTTGTCGCGGATATAGATATGGACCAATATCTGAATTATGTAGTCTCGACGCAACCGTTGAAGACTCCGCCGGCTTTCGATGCCTTGTATGTATTAACGGATAAACCGACTCCCGAAAACCAACTATTTGGTGATAGAACAGGAAATTCTGTAAATTTTACTTCCTTTAGTCTGCTGAAAGCAACGGGAAATGCCAATGCAGAACTCGACAGCCATATACAAGAACTAGTCCGGATCATGAATCCGATGAATTTTATTCAGGATCCTAATAGTACGCATGCACGTTATTGGTACATCCGCCACGGAGCTCGCGATCGGGATACCAGTTTCCCGATACCGGTAAACTTGGCAACGAAATTGATGAACGCCGGTTATGAGGTTGATTTTGCTTTGCCTTGGAATCGTCCGCATACCGGAGATTACAATCTCGATGACTTGTTTGACTGGATCAAACAGATTTTATAACGTAGAAAGGCTTTCCTTCAGTGAGAGGGAGAGCCTTCTTTCTTTTAAGGCTACTATTAATTAACAATTCTCATGCAGCATTTTTATCGCTTCCTGCATTATTATTAGAAAACGAATAAACAGTTAACGAATAAAGATGCATTATGAAAATGAGTTTTAAGAAATGGATGGTATTGGCAGTCGCTGCCGTGTGTTCAATGGGATTTCAGTCTTGTCTGGATACGGATGATAATGACGCGTATTATCTGACCATTCCGAATGCATTGGTTACCGTAAAACCTACGGGCGAGAATTCTTTCTTCTTGCAGTTGGATGATACAACAACGCTGCTGCCGGTTAATATGACTTCTTCGCCGTTTGGCTCAAAAGAGGTGAGAGCCTTGACGAACTTCTCAGAAGTAGATGAACCGAGCGATGGTTATTCAAAGGCTGTTCATATTAATTGGATTGATAGTATTCTGACGAAGAATATGGCTCCCGATTTAGGTCTGCAGAATGATTCAATTTATGGAACAGATCCGGTTGAGATGGTAGGTGACTGGGTAACTATTGCAGAAGACGGTTATCTGACATTGCGTTTCCGGACCACTTCTTCGTATGGCTCGAAGCATTTCGTCAACTTGCTTTCGACGAATAACCCGGAAAATCCGTATGAAGTAGAATTCCGTCACAACGCTTATGGTAATACCTACGGTGAAATGGCCGACGGACTGGTGGCTTTCAAATTAGACAGTCTGCCGGATACGGAAGGAAAGACTGTGAAGCTAAAGCTGAAATGGAATTCTTACAGCGGGGAAAAGTCGGCCGAGTTCAATTATTGCTCTCGTAAGTCAACGCCGGCAAGTGCTTCTATTGCCTCTGAACGGGCGACTTTGTCGCTGGAGTAAGCATCGTAGGTGTGCACTGCTAGGTTGAGAACTTATCTCGCGTGTGCGACAAGTCTTGAATGAACGCATAGAACCGTGGTACAAACGAAACAGGTTTGTGCTACGGTTTTTTTCTGTCGGTACGTTTCCTAGTTCTGATAGGAGACCGGTGATAGTTGCCATACCGCCGATCAAAACTTTTATACTCGCCGGGAAAAGTTTGAATCCTCGTCGGTAATTCTTTAATCCACGTCGTGAATTACTTAGTTCTCGCCGTGGATTAAGTAGTTCACGGCGTGGATTACTTAGTTCACGACGTGAACTAAAGAATTTACCGTTAGAATTAAATTTTTTCATTGTCAGATGAGTAAGTTTTCCCTCTTGGTTTTTCTTTTTTTCTTCCAGAATTTCCGAAAGTTTCAAGTATAGTTGAAACTTTCTCTGTTTTTGCCAAAAGTTTCAAGTATGATTGAAACTTTTTGTATATTTGCTGAAAGTTTCAAGTATAATTAAAACTTCTGCATATGAAAATACCTCAAACATTAATTAATCGGGAAGTCTATATCCAGCGGATACAGCCGTTCATGCGGAAGAGTATTGTTAAGGTTCTGATCGGTCAAAGGCGTGTAGGAAAAAGCTTTTTACTTTTTCAGTTAATGGATAAGGTACAACAGGAAGAACCAGATGCCAATATCATTTATCTCAACTTTGAAGATTTCGCTTTTAGTCAGATTAAATCGGCAGAAGATATGTATACATATATTTCAAGCCGTCTTGTTGAGGGAAAATATGACTATATTTTCATTGACGAAATACAGGAGATTGAGCATTTCGAAAAGGTAGTTCGTTCTTTATTGCTGAATCCTTTCAATGATGTTTATATTACGGGAAGCAATGCCAAAATGCTTTCCGGGGAATTAGCTACGTATTTAAGCGGACGGTATGTGGAGTTTAAGGTATATAGTTTGTCTTATCTTGAGTTTTTACAGTTCCATCGGTTGGAAAACACACGTCAGAGTTTGGATTTGTACAGCCGTTATGGTGGCTTGCCTTATTTGATCAACTTGCCTTTAACCGACGAAGTTGTCAATGAGTATTTGAAAAGCGTTTATTCAACGATTGTATTTCGGGATGTCGTGAGTCGTTATAATTTGCGGAATATCGACTTTCTGGAAAAACTGATACGTTTCTTGGCGGAGAATATCGGCAGTTTGTTTTCTGCTAAGAATATTAGTGACTATTTAAAATCGCAGCATACAACAATCTCCGTTACGCAAATACAAAATTATACGCATTATCTGAGTAGTGCGTTCTTGATACATCGAGTGGAACGATACGACTTGATAGGTAAGCGGGTCTTTGAGATAGGAGAGAAATATTACTTTGAGAATTTAGGAATCCGGAACATTATTATTGGCTATCGGATTACAGATCGGGCAAAACTCTTGGAAAATTTAGTTTATAACCATTTGCTTTATCTGGGCTATGAAGTACGGATTGGTTATATCGGGGATAAAGAAATTGATTTTATCGGGGAGAAAAGTAATGAAAAGATTTATGTCCAGGTGGCTTTACAAATAGATAATGAAGTAACCGCTCAACGTGAGTTTGGAAAACTGTTGAAGATACCGGATAATTATCCGAAGATTGTGGTGACCGATGAGGCCTTTCAGGGAAATACGTACGAAGGAATCCGGCATTATTCTATTCAGGATTTCTTGTCTGGCTTTGGCGGATAGTAATTCCGGGTAAGCTTAAGGATTAGACCGTATGTTTTACTCAAAAAATCCCGATTATTTTGTAACGAATGTGGTGGCTCAATCGTCATATAAATGAAAGCGCTTCAGAAAACGTGCACGACTGGCGAAGCTCGCTTGAATGAATGTTTAATGAATAGATAAAACTAACGGATATGAAGATGAAAGGTTTATTTTTGGCGGGACTTTTATTGATGGCGGCAACTGGAATGCAGGCGAGAGGCATGGAGCATTTTATAGATGAACTGGCCTCGCAGCAGGAAGTGACACGGGTTTCTTTAGGTAATGCAGCGATGGCTCTCGGCAGTATGTTTACGAATACCTACGGAGTAAAGCACATCGACGTTTTATGTCTGGAACATTGTTCAGATGAAGTCCGGACGAAGTTTGGACAGGCTATAGCCGACTTACATGACCCCGACTTTGAACCACTTGTTTCGCATTCGGAAAATGGGGAACGGACCAAGATATTCGTGAAGATAAAAGATGAAATGATTCGGGAGATGGTGATTTGCCATGTCGACGACGAGGTGGCTGTCGTTCGCCTGAAAGGAAAGATTAAACCATCGGATATCGAACAAGTCATACAGGATCATGGAAGTGACCGCTGATATCTTTAAGCGTCTTTATCTTCCGTTTCATGCAAAGCTTTATCGGATCGCATTTGCCTTGGTCGGGAATCAGGAAGAAGCTGAGGATATCGTACAGGAAGTTTATTCACGTCTGTGGGAACGGAAGGAAGAGCTGGCGGCTGTCCGGAATCCAGAAGCGTATGCCATTACGTTGGTCAAGCATTTCTGCCTGGATTATCTTCGTTCTCCGCGGGCCAATCAGCCGGCAGCCGAGTTGGAAGATGCAGGAGAGTTTCTGTCTGACTCATCTCCGGAAAAGGAAACGGAAGAGAAAGATCAGATTCGGCAAGTGCAGCGCTGGATCAATGAACTTCCCTTGAATCAGCAACAGGTACTGAGGTTGCAGGGTGTGGAAGATTATTCAGTGGAAGAGATCGAACAGATCACCGGTTACACCGCCGGCAATATTCGGGTTTTACTTTTGCGTGCCCGGAAAACAATACGCGAGCAATTCAAAAAACTGTATGGAAATGAATGATCAGCAAATAGACGAATTAATCAGACGGGCGTTGAAGGATCAAAGTCAGGTGCCGGTACATCTGGAAGAGCGGCTCGAACGGCATATTGACCGGCTGGCAGCGGATGAAAAGAAATCGGTCCGTATTCCGATGTACAGAAACCGGATCAGACGCTGGTGTGTGGCAGCAAGTATTTTGCTGGTATTGGGAGTAGGGACAACAGCTTATTTCTCGGCTTC
>ULVB01051051.1_pt1 | contig 25285 bp, 21 predicted proteins | sample 1959071 | NCBI WGS metagenome assembly ULVB01 (sample SAMEA4835776, study PRJEB28245) | human gut metagenome | biome: gut microbiome; material: fecal sample | place: Denmark | collected 2008 | reverse complement strand
ACTGTAGCGGCGTATCTGGCTCCGGCACCCGGTAGTAACGGAGTATCTGCTCCTCGGCATAGTTGGCTACCATGAAGAGGCGGTTGTGGCAGCGCATCAGCTCGATGTCATCCCTCGTCAACCAGTATGTCCACTCCAGGGGCTCGCCCTTAGGATGGCTCATCACCTCCTGACCCAGTGCCACTGCCTCGGCAAATACGTGGTCGTAGTCTATCGGGTGCTCTATCGGACTCTCGATGCTCTTAACCAGCCAAGGACAGTAGCGGCGGTTCTCCTCGTCGGTGATGAACTGCTGGTTGTTGGTGGTGCCGCAGAGCGATCCACGGTGGGGCATCTCCGAACGGTACTTGTCGTAAGGTCGGCGGATGGAGAATGTCACCTTGGTCATGTTGCTCTTGAAGGCGCTCAGGTTCTTGCCGAATACCATCTCAAACTCGTCGAGACAGAGCAGAGCCTTGCTGCTGAAAGCCTCCATGAAGTCCTTGTCGGTATAGGCGCCCGTCGAATCGTTGAGGAAGTACTGGCGCAACTGTGGGGGCAACAGCATTTGGAAGAACGTGGTCTTGAAGATGCCTCCCTTGCCCACGAAGATGAGTATCATCTGGTTCACCACCTTCAGCGTTACCCACGCCACCACCATCGCTACCAGCCACTTCTTGAAGAAATAGCGGAAGAGGCTCTGCGTATGCTCGTTGTCGGGCAGGTTCTCCACCTCGATGCGGTCGGCGAGCTGGTCGATGTAGTCGGGCTCCTCTCCCTTCTTCCATTTCGGCAGACTGCGCAGGTAATCGTCCAAGGGGTCGAACGGCTCGCTGAAGTCGCTGTTGATGATGTTGTGCAAGGTCTTCTCCGAGAGATGCAGTCCCGACTCGTCCATCTCGCTCCAGATGGAGTTCTCGATATTGTCGTCGATGCGTACCCAGTCAGGATACTTGCCGTCTAAAACGAAGCGGCTCTCCACCTCGTAAAATCCCGTCAGCACGTTTCGGCGGAACAGATAGTGGGTGAGTAGCCACTGCTTGATGCTCCTTACCGATGGCTTGGCGCTGCGCCCCTCGCCATGGCGATAGAAATGCCAGATACCAAACTTGTTCAGATGCTTGTAGCGAGACTTGATGACAGAAGCCGTATCTTCGTAGCTGGTGCCAAACTCACGGTCGGCGTAGGTCAGAACTTCTTCCTGCGGGATGCCATAGTAGATGCAGATGTCGGCAAAGTGCCATACATACTCGTTGTGATGCTCAGGCTCGAACCGATAGCCCCACAGGTCGAGCAGTTCCTTGATATGGGAAGCTGCCTCCTCGATGGTAGGCGCACCCTTGTCGCTTGACTTCGCCTCCTCTTTCACCTTGCTGCTTCGCTTTCCTCCCTTGGCGTTTCGCCTGGCAGAATACTTCGCCTGCAATGCCTTCTTCGTGTAGAGGGGTTTCAGGTCCTTCGGTCCCAAGGCAAAAGGCTCGGCATCCCAACGGAAATAGGCATCCGGGTCGTAGGCAAGACCGGCGCATCGGGTGATGTCTACACACTGCTTGTCGGGAGCGATACCCAGGAGTTGGGTGTAGTAAGCCATCGCCTTCTGCAGCACGGCATCGAAGAGCTCCAGCACGCTGATGTCATCGTCATCTACAGGATGGTAGGCACAGAATACTCTGAATCCCCTGCCGCTCACGGTGATATACTCTACCATCGTATGACAGTCGCCTCTCACCAGTTGGATAAGCTGCTCCATATCTTCCTTCTTCACATGGTCGAAGTCGAGCTGGAACATGTAGGTAGGTTTGAGAAAGTCGGCAAGTTGTCTGCCGTAGCCGTTCATGAGTGCCGAAACCGTGATGGCAGGCATCTCAGGCTTGTACTGGTCGGCAAACTGCTTGCTGATGGCGAGGCGCTTGCGATAAGTCTCAGTCATCATTCGTAGCTCAGGGCTAGAGGTAATCACGCTCTTGAGATATAACCAGTCGGCGAGTGGATGGCTCTCCGAAGATTTGATACAAGGGAAGTACGATGGCATCGTAGCTGTCCCATTCATGCTGTTGTTTGGGTCTTTTTTCATTTTTTTTAATTCTTAGTTGTTTATATACTATTCAGTCGTTTCTAACGTTCTCTAAGAAAGAGTGTGGGTGAACACTTGACGATGAAGTCGGTGAAGGGTGAACCCTGATGCCAACCTTTAGCGTTAATAATGTGTTAAAAACACTATATAACCCATTATAATAGAGACTCTTATATTTCTAGCATGCGCTGTATATACAAAGTTCTTTTTACTAGGGTTCACCCCTGAGCCGAAAAGGTGAATGCTTGGGGCAAGTGTTCACCCCGCTGTTCACCATTCGAAGATTGCTTCAGCCCTCGTTCTTGAAAGCTGCTGCGAATTTAAGAAAAAAGGTTGAGACCGCCAAGAATCCTGTACCTACATATATAGGTACAAAAAGGCGATGATTTTATAATAGCTTAACAAAAGATATTCAAATTTTTTAAATATATTAAGAGATGACACGATTTACAAAAACCAAAAAGGCACTGCGCGCTTTGACGGATACCATTCTCGGCGGCAGTAGCAATGTGGTACGCACCTTAAAGGTGGCTGGCCACATGAATGAGAATTCAGTCAAGCATGTCTAAGAGGGTTATGCCAGTCATACCCAGTCCTACTGCCTTCTTCGTTCTTCGCTGAAGAAGCATCACTGCACCAAAGACCAGGTGATGCAGATAATGGACTATCTTGACAACATGGAAGAGGAGTATCACAAGTCCTATCCCGACGATCCCTGCCCGATGGACGGCGGCTATAAGGCGAGCTTTGAAAGGTTTGTGATAGAATCCATAGGAGCAGAGTGAGGAATGTTGAATTTCCCCACACTGATCTCACTGATCTCACGGATTTTTAGAAACTTACGATTTTTTCGTTCTCAAGCAACATATTCGTGTAATTCGTGCAATTCGTGTTCAGTAAACCCAATAAGTAATTCGCGTTCAAGTTGATTTTTGAACACGAATCTCTCGAATCTCACGAATCTTCGACTCCTTCGTAGTTTTTCCATTGAGGCAAAATGAGAATCCCCGTTGCCTGTAACGAAGAAAAATCCGTGAGATTCGTGAGATCTGTGGGAGCCCTTCATGGATTAAACCGAATCTTGGAGGAATGCGATGATTTTAATCTTTTCGGGGCAATAGTGGAAAAGATAAAGAAATGAATTTTTAAATTATGCAAAGAAATTAGGTTTTTTGAAACAAAAGCTATAACTTTGCAGCGTTATAACAAGAATTAAAGGACAATTATGGAACAATTAAAAGACAATCCTATCATTGATACAGGGTTAGAAATGACCTTGTCGTATTCTATTCCTTCTGATGCAATAGTTGGAATTCTTTTCAATATATTGCACCAAAAGGATGAACATGTGGGATTGCAGAAACTACCTGTTTCGAATATCCCTGACGATTTTAGAAGAATGGACCCCAATTTGAAAAATAAGCCGACGCACCAAATCTCGTGTAGAGATGGTTTTGTTCAGATAGGGGATGGAGTTTTGTGTATAGGAGGAAAGATACCTTATACATCATGGGCCGAATTCGAAAAATTTATAAAGCAGATAGTAAATTCTTTGTCTCAAAGCTCGTTGATAAATCAGGTTGAACTTGTAAAATTGAGATATCTTAATTTTTATACAGAGAACATTTTCGACAGTATCAACCTAAATATCTCTATGAAGGGAATCAATAACATTTGTAGTGGCTCTACAGTGTTTAGAACAGAAATTCCTTGTAAGGAAAATATAATAGGTGTTCTTCAGATTACAAATGGTGTACATGTGAAGAATGAGTCTTTAGAACTGGATAATGACGGCTCTTTGATAGATATTCAGACTTTGGCAAAAAAAGTTTCTTTGGGCACTTGGTTGGATGTTGTTAAAACGTTGCACGAACAAGTTGAGTCGCTGTTTATAAAACTAACAAGAAAGGAATAAAGTTATGGATAAGAATATTATCACTTTGAAAGCAGTAATCAGTACCAGTCTGTTTTTAGGAGGAATGGTGTTTACTACTCCAACCCTTGGAGCGGAAATTGATGATTATTCTTCTTTACAACAGACCTCTGGTAAACCTGCTGAAGAACAGAATAATATAGTTTTACCATCTATATCTATTGATTGCAATGCTGATACAAAAATTACACCAGTAGAACAGAGTGATGCTGATATTTTGGTTAGTTTTGCCAAATCAATTCTTGATGGAACAAAAAGTTTGGATGCTGATATTTCCAAATTAGTTGATGAAAACTTTTGGGATCTTGTATAATGAACTTGGATGAAGATATAAAAAGATATTTGCCCCAATATCTATCTGATGCAGAACTTGGACTATTAAAGGAAGAGTTGGCCAAATTCACGGAGTATGGTACAAGAGATGCTATTTATACAATAGCTCTTAATGGGGCTAATTACTTCTTGCAGGGTGATGGTATTTGTAAAATGCCATATTTGAACTTTCCTAATACGGATGTACATCTTGTAGATGCTATTCTGATGTCAAACACATGTGATATGTCAACAGAAAACAAGCGTTTAAATAAATGCCGTATATTGTATGCACCGATTATCAGATATGATAAATATGCAGCAATGTTGGAAAAATCATCTATCCCAGCTACACGTATAGTTAATCATTTGGAGGATATCAAAGCTCAGAAGGTTTCCCAAATATTATATTTGCCTAAGGGAGGAAAAATGGATTATGAGGGTATTGTCTTTTTTGATCGTGCTATCAGTCTTCCGTTGACTTCGGAAATTGTTGAATCGAAGTGTGCTGACAAGTTGTTTACGTTGAGCAATTTTGGCCTTTATCTCTTCTTGTTAAAGATGTCTATTCACTTCACTCGTATTCAAGAAAGGATAAATAGAACAACAGGTGAAGATTTGGGAGTGAAAAGCTAGTGGTTTTGTTTATGTAAAAAATATGGATTTAAAGATATTGGTAAGCAGTCACTTTAGGCCGTCTTGCGTACGTTAATAAAAATATATACCTTTGCCCCGAATTTTAAATTTGGGACAAAATGAATATAAACGAAGAAGGCAAGTACTATGCCTCAATGGTTCGTAAGTTTCGAACCGAGTACAATAGCAAGAACCTTCATGGGTTCTGTAAAGAGCAAATTGATAGACTTACTCGCTCATTGATGGCAGCTGGCTACTGTTACTGCTGGGCATAAATTCAAATGATTTATTCTTAAAAGATAATAAAAAAGCATTCATTTTATGGCTTAACGTACCTAAAGTGACCGCTTACAATCTTTCGAGACTAAGCAACTTATTCGTGTAATTCGTGCAATTCGTGTTCCGAAAAAAAATACGTAATTCGCGTGCAGAGAAATATCTATTGCTGTGAGGCATAGTGACTACCGTTGCTTGCAACGAAGAAATCTGTGTAAATCCGTGAGATCTGTGGGACATTAGAATAAACTCCTCATTCGAGTGACGACAAGTGCAGAGCGATACTGCAATGAGGAACAAAAAAGTATATAATCATGAAATCCTTTTTATCAATCAAACCAGGAGCAACCTTTTTCTTAGGTAGCTCCCAGACTCTCGTCTATCATAAAGATAGCATTGAGGTTATTTACCGTTACCAGTCTGGTAAGAAAAGCTTCTACACTCATGTTTACATGTACATTGTAGATGATACCAAAGTAACCCTTTATGCCGATTGGGGTGATTACTTCCTCCATTTGGATTCAATAACCCAAATCGACCATTTCGACGGCATTATGAAGCGTCCTTGTCCAACATTCGTAGAAATCCTGACCAACGATGATTTCGAGAAAGCAGGCATCATGTCGATGAATGGTAAGGAGACGATGGGCTTAGGCATGGATGTAAAGGTAGACTGGAATGGCAAAATCAAGCCAGCCGCTCTCCCATATTATCCATCGGTATCCGATGGCATTGTCAAGTTAACAGAGAAGAGCCTCAAGCTCTATACCGAGATCTCCAAGAACTGTCCTCTGAAACTCTGGAAAGACCGCCTGGTAGCCGTTTGGGGTGAAGAAACAAAATAGAAAGCGGATTTCAGAAAATGAAGTACATTCTTCGTACGAAGATTCAGTATGTAAGGACTCCTTACATATTGTCGCTAATATACGTTGATTTTAGAAAATAACACTATTATGGCAGATAAAGAATTTTTAGAGCGAATGCTCTCGATGCTCCCAGAGGAGTTTCAAGACATTTACGATGATACGATACCGGAGGCAAAGGAGATACGCAAGAAGATGGGAAAGAAGGTTTCTTCCGTCAAGTCCTATTCCTGCGCTATGCCGATGTTTGAAGACATTCGTAAGCTCAACTACAAAGGTCAAGCCCAGGTCTGCAAGACCTTTCATCAGTACTTAAAGAAGCATCCCAATGTGGTATCCTTCTTTCTCGATCGTTTTGAGGAAACTTATTCCCGAATCGATATGAAAGACCTTGAAGAATCCATTGAATGGATAGGCTATGCCGTTAATGATATGGACAACACCATTTCTGAGATAGATTACAACGACCCCATGACTTTCTTCGATATAGAGAAGGTCATGGGAAAAGTAATCAGTAAAGAGCTGAAAAGTAATTCTCTAAAATAAGCTATGCTTCCATGTTACTATGTTGAAAAAACTGATGAGGTGAAGGAGTGCGCTTAGGCAATCCATCACCCTAAAAGATAATGCAAACGAGCGCAATGAAAGCTGGCTTTCAAATTGCCGAGTGCAGCTTATCTTCTGCAAAACGATAATAAAATAACTTTTTTCGAAAACAGATACGTGTAACTACTTGTAAAATAGTGGGGACGCTGTAATGGTGATATACAGATCTGTGGGAGACTAAGAATAATGATAAAGCGAATCTTGGAGGAATGCGATGATTAAAATCCGTGAGATCCGTGTGAGCCCTTCAATGATACCATACGAAACACACAATAGATAGTTAAGATTATTTTTTATAACTCGATAAGTCCCGAGGTTGTTCTGGCAGTGGAAGCTGCCGGAACAATTGGGTAGTATATTTATGTTATTAAATTTATAACAATGATACAACCAAAGATTTCTGTAGTGACGGTATGCAATAATGTCGTCAACATATTATAAAAGCAAACTAATAATGATATTGTGATATGGAAGAAGTTTTAATAGCTGTTGCTGCTAAGTCATTAGTAGAGGGCTTTATTAAGAATTATGCGCTCCCTAAATTGTCAAAGCTTGCGCATAGTATATCAAAAGAAGGAAAGGCATATTTGAGCTTAAACTCTAATGCTTTTATTGCTTACTATAAAAGAGCATACAATAATTATAGTATCATCAACACTTTGGCTTTTAAAGAGCGAGTGAAGAAACTAAAGGATATTTATATACCATTGACCATCTATCCAGTTGATAATAAAAAGGAGAAGAAACTAACAAAAATAGAGGGATATCCTAAAGAATTGCTTGATAAATATGGTCGAATTCTTATTACCGACACAGCAGGAATGGGAAAATCTACTCTGATGAAGCGGATGTTTCTGGATGTAATTGATGGGCAGTTTGGTATTCCTATATTTATTGAACTTAGAAGACTTAATGAGAACAATGACATCTTAAATGAAGTGGCAATACAGCTAGGTGGCCTTAACGATGGTTTTGACAAGGGAATTTTGGAAACACTGTTTGTTGATGGAGAATTTATATTTTTCTTTGATGGTTATGATGAGATATCAAGTAGTAACAAAGCTTTTGTAACAAGAAACATTCAAGATTTTGTGGCAAAAGCACCTAATAATAAGTATATACTGACTTCACGCCCAGAAGAAGAACTTGCTTGTTTTGGAGAATTTCAAGAGTTTCGTATTAGAGAATTGAAAAAGGTCGAGTCTTATGATTTGTTACGCAAATATGATATATCTGGAAAAACATCAAGGTTGCTTATATCAAAGTTGGAAACAGGTAATTATTCGATGATAAATGAATTCCTTAAGAATCCTTTGTTAGTTTCCTTGTTGTTTGCGGCGTTTGATTTCAAACAGACCATACCGCTTAAAAAGCATATCTTCTATCGGCAAGTATTTGATGCCTATTTTGATTCGCATGATCTTTCTAAGGGAGATAGTTATGTGCATGAGAAAAAATCAAACTTAGATTTGGATGACTTTGATAAAGTCATGAGAAAAATAGGATATGAGTGTTTAAGAAAACAGAAAATCGAATTTGAAAAAGATGAGTTGTTGAACATTATTGATAGTGCAAAGTCTGGATTTTCTAATTTGAAATTTGCTTCGACTTCATTGTTGGGCGACCTGTTAAAAGCTGTCCCTTTGTTTTGTCAAGATGGAATGTATTATAAATGGGTGCATAAATCACTGCAAGAATATTTTGCAGCAGAATTCATCTATAAAGATTCTAAAAACAATCAGGATGCTATACTGACGGCATTATATAAAAGTAAGAAAATAGACTTGTATATTAACTTGCTAGACTTGTATTTTGATATAGATCCAGTTGGATTCCAGAAGAATATCGTGAAACCTCTGCTTGAATCTTATGTGGAGTATTACGAGAAATTTTATTTTCATTCAGATGTAATTTCTTCTGAAGCCGTTAATCTGCGTTTAACTATAACATATTGCAATCGGGTACTAGTTGGATTTATAGATAACAAAAAAGATCAGACAAGGGAAAATTTTGATTATATATATGATCAAGCCTATAGATATTTGGGATCAATTCCTAATTCAGCGATATTTTTGAATAATGGTTCATTCTTGGCATTTATGCCTAAGAATCAAGATAGAATTATAAGATTGCTTGGTAATAGAGTACCATCACTTTTTGTAAAGGTTGACTCTAAAGAAAGATGTTCAAAACATAACATAGTTTTTGAAAAGTGCTATGAACTTGAAGGTATGAAGGATTTCTCAGATAATCCTGTTTTCTTCACTGAATTGAATCAACTGTTATCAAGTCATCGATTACGCTGTTATTTAGATATAAATAAGGTTAAGGCTTATTTGGCGGAGATTAATGCAATGTTGGAGAATTCATATACAAGTGAAGGATTATTGGGAGGGCTATAAAAATTAAAAAGAATGATACAACCAAAGATTTCTGTAGTAATGGTATGCTATAATGCCGTCAACAACATAGAGAAAACGAATCTTTCTGTCATATATCTGGCGTAGACCTTTGATGGTCCGCCAACCTTAGAGCGTAGTGGTTCCGAGCACCGAGTAGGGCGGTTACATCCCTAATCCCTATGGTAGGGATTTAGGGCTTGGGTATAGGGTAAGGACCCTCCCGCTGGGGAGGGACAGGTGGGGCAGATATAGCACTGAGGGCGGTTACATCCCCGCTTCCTGAGGAAGAGGGGCTTGGGGTGAAAGTGGAGCTCTCCTTGCAGGAGAGACGGAGAGGTAGAAAAAACTCCTTCCTTAACGGTAAGGAAGGACGGGTAGGTTTTCGAAAAAATAACACTATCATTATGAATGATTTTAAAGATATAACAGTAGCTGTAGCCGGTACCGGCTACGTCGGTCTGAGCATAGCAACCCTATTATCTCAGCACCATCATGTAACAGCAGTAGATGTTATCCCAGAGAAGGTGGAGAAACTCAACAATAAGATTTCTCCTATCCAGGACGATTACATCGAAAAGTATTGCTATATCGCTGCAGCGTAAGCAAGGACATCCGCTTGTATGAATGCAAGAACTGCGTGGTTCATGCAGCCGATGAAAGCAAGGTAGTAGTTCAAGGCTTGGATGGCTATATAGTAGCCGAGAAGAATGGACAACTGCTTGTTTGCTCTTTGAAAGAGGAACAGAGAATTAAAGAATTTGGAAAATAAAATAAGAGCCTATTTTAAAAAGTAAGGCTCAGTAAAGATTTTATAAATATATGGTTTTACGGGTCTAAAGTGACCGCTTACCCGTAACCACTGAAATGTAATCAAAGTATAAACTTATGCAAAAAATAGATTTATTTGTTCCTGGTCGCTTGTGCCTTTTTGGTGAACATAGCGACTGGGCTGGAAAGTATCGCTCGATGAATAGCGCCTTGGTGGCTGGTGAGGCCATCGTCACGGGAACGGAACAAGGTATATTCGCAACAGTAGAGAAATCGGAGAACTTTGAGATGACATCATCGGCATCTTCCTTGCAAGAGGTATGGCATGATTTTGAGTGCCCAATGAATGCCGAGGCATTAAAAGATGTCGCTCATTCTGGCTCTTTCTTTTCTTATTGTGCTGGTGTGGCTAGTTATATGCTCGAATGGTACAAAATTGGAGGGGCAAAAATTCATATTACTGATATGACACTTCCTCTGAAGAGTGGCCTTTCCTCCAGTGCTGCCATTTGTGTGCTCGTTTGTAGGGCATTCAATGAGCTGTATGATTTGAATCTTTCTACTATGGGAGAGATGAATATTGCCTATGTGGGCGAGTTGAGAACGGCTTCTCGTTGTGGGCGCTTGGATCAAGCTTGTGCTTTTGGCGTGCGTCCTGTATTGATGAAGTTTGATGGTGAGGAGATAGATGTCAATCGACTCAATGTAAAGAAAAACCTTTATTGGGTATTTGCAGACTTGAATGCTTCCAAAGACACTGTCAAGATTCTGAAAGACTTGAATAAGGCTTTCCCCTTTGCTGACAATGAGAAGGAGCAAGCTATACAGGATGCATTAGGTCCGATTAATCATAAGATAGTATCGGAGGCTGTCGATTTTATGAAAGAAGGTGATGCAGAAGCTTTGGGTAAGTTGATGACGGAGGCGCAGACCATCTTTGACGAGAAAGTAGCACCGATGTGTCCTTCTCAGTTACAATCACCAATTTTGCATAAAACCCTCAATGATCCCTATCTCAAAGATTTGTCTTATGGAGGAAAAGGCGTAGGCTCTCAGGGAGATGGCTCCATCCAATTTCTGGCTAAGGACGAGAAATGCCAGCAGCAAATTATCGCCTATCTCAATGGACTTGGTATGTCAGCTTATGCTTTGACATTGAAAGCTCGCCATACCATACGAAAAGCGATTATCCCAGTTGCGGGCTTCGGTACTCGACTTTATCCTGCCACTCGTACGATGAAGAAAGATTTCTTCCCGATAGTGGACAAGGATGGCAAGGTGAAGCCAGTCATCTTAATACTCTTGGAAGAGCTGGTGAATAGCGGAATAGAAGAAATCTGCCTGATATTGGGTAGCGAGCAGGAACGTGAGGAATACCGACGTTATTTCGAAACACGCTTGGCTGATGAGCACTTTAACAAATTGAAGGTTGAAGACCAGAATTTCGAACGCCATATTCTGGAGATTGGAAAGCGACTGAGATATGTTTATCAGACCGAGAAACGAGGATTCGGACATGCGGTATCCCTAGCAGCCAATTTCGCAGCCAACGAACCTGTTCTTTTGTTATTGGGTGATACCATCTATCGCTCCAACAAGAGCAAACCATGTGCCTTACAACTGATGGAGGCTTATGAAAAGTATTCCAAGCCGATGATTGCTATACATTCCATACCTCTGAAGGACGTAAGTTATTATGGCATTATGTCGGGTTGTTGGGAAAATCGTGATGAGACAGTGATGAATATATCACGGTTCTGTGAGAAACCAAAAGTCTCTTATGCGGAAGACCAGCTTGCCGTCAAAATGCATAACGGAGAACAGAGATACTATTCGGTCTTCGGACAGTATGTGTTGACTCCAGAAGTCTTCGAGCAGTTGAAAAAGAACATCAACGATGGTGTGGTAAGCGAACGAGGCGAGGTGGAATTGACCACAGCCCTGGAACAAGTGAGAGGTAAATATGGATTGATGGGAGTACAGTTGGACGGAGAGATGTTCGATATGGGAATTCCTCAAGCCTATAGAAATTGTATAACTAATTTTGTAAGATAAATAAGATAAAAACGATGACAAACAATAAGAAAACATTAATTTATATAGATGGTGCTAACCCTGAAGACAAACGTTCTTGGTCGGGTATTCCATATAACTTGGTACAACAATTAAAGCGCAATTACGATGTAGAGACCATCTGGTTGCAGGAAACGAAGGCGGAAAAGCTCTTTCGTCTCACCTATAAAGTCTTTTGGCGTTTGCTGGGCAAACACAACGATCCTTGTTTCACCACGACTTATGCCAAGTTGAAAGGTCGAAGAGTAAACAAGCTTTTGGCAAAGAAAAAGTATGATGTAGTATTTTTCCGTGGTAGTAATCTTGCAGCTTATGCCAAGACCGACATACCTCATAGAGTATATTTCAGCGATGCCTGTTTCCATCAGATGGTAGATTATTACTTCTTCCACCTTACGGATGCGAACATCAAAGATGGCAATGAGGTTCAGCGTAGAGCGATGCAGAATTGCAATGTAAATGTTTTTGCTAGCAATTGGGCTATGCGTGATGCGGTGGATTTCTACCATATACCAGAGTCAATATGCCATCTCGGTTACTTTGGCGCAAGTGTAGATACTGCGGAATTCAAGAAGCAACCTCACGACGAGAGTCTTGTGAACCTGTTGTTTGTAGGTGTAGAATGGGAGCGTAAGGGCGGCGAGATAGCAGTAGAGTGTACCAAGCTTCTCAATAAGAAAGATACTTCAAGAAGATATGTGCTTCATTTCGTAGGTTGTCAGCCACCTTACGAGATAAAGGACGAGAACATCAAGTTTTATGGTTTCTTGAATCGTAACATTCCAGAGCAGGCCCAGAAAATGATAAGCCTTCGTGAGCAAGCCGATATCTTCATTCTCCCTACGAGAGCAGAGTGTGCTGGTATTGTATTCTGTGAATCCTCAGCCTATGGCATTCCTAGCATTACGTTTGATACAGGAGGCATTGGTGATTATGTGTTAAATGGCGAAAATGGTTATCGGTTGCCAATGGGCAGCAATCCAGGTGATTTTGCCAATAAGATTCTTGAAGTTCTTGCAGACAAGGGCAAGTTGCAGTATATGCAAGAAAAGGCAGCTCAGATGTACAAGGAAAGAATGAACTGGGATGCCTTGGGAGATAGATTTCGAGAAGTGATAGGATAAATATTCCTATGATACACCCAAAATTCCAGTCTATGACGGTATATTGTTATGCCGTTATGGACATAGAAAAAACGATTCATTAAAAAATAAGATAGGAGATAATTATGAAAGATCTAATCAAAAAGATAATAGATTTGGTTGATGAAAAACCAATATCGGTATTTTGCTCAAATCGAAAATGATAGTCTCTGAATTAGGTAATCAAGAGCTCCCTAACTGAATTTTTTCATGAACAAAATGCGTATCTAGATGTAAATTTTCTGCCTGATTATAGAAAAGTTGGAGCAATAGTTTGGTAAGAAAATAAATTAAAGTAGGTTCATAACATCAAATTTATAACAAACAAATGACATATAATATAATAAAGCGACAACGTCAGTCTAATATAGAGGTGTTGAGGATTCTTGCCATGTTTATGATTCTTCTTGGGCATGCATGGTATCATTTTGAAAAATATGTGGGTGACTATCCCTTGAAAGAATTTGCTTATCAAATTATCAACCCATTGCTTTATATGCATGTAGATATTTTTGTGATGATTACTGGCTTTTTCGGATTAAAACTTAGTGTAAAGAAACTTGTAAATCTTTATTTAGTATGTGTATTCTATACAGTCTTTGCACTGATTTCTGCTTTTTTAATTCCTGAGGCTGAACCTTTTCGGTGGCGAACATTGGTATTTCCTATAAGTCAAGGTGATTGGTGGTTTATACGAATATATATTGCTTTAATGTTGATATCTCCTATGCTAAATATGGTTGTTGAGAAGTGCACAGAGAATAAAAACTGGAATAAAATGCTCCTTGTTGTTGCAACGCTGGACTTCTATATCTCATGGTTCCATAAAATTGATGGTCTTTATGCTATGGGATATGATTTGGTTAACTTTGCCTCTGTATATCTTCTTGGACGCTATATCCGCTTAAACAGATTACCCATAAACCTTAGAAAATCAGTAATAATATTGCTGGTTTTGAGTGTAATTAAGTTAGGATTATCGCAAGGTTCTATTTTTTATCCGGCAACAGAAAAGCTTCTACGTCTCAATGTCTACTGCAATCCTTTGAATGTTACCATGGCCATGATGATAGTACATATCTATAGTCAATGGCGTATAAATTGGTCTAACAAATGGATAAATTCTATATCTTCCTCTACATTAGCAGTTTATCTTGCAACAGATAATCGGTATGTGAGGGGGGGGATAAAAATGTTTACTGAATGGTTGTATGCACAATTAGGGAATACGTATGCTTATCTACCTGTGTATATTTTGATTCTATGTGCGATTTTTTTTATCTGTATATTATTAGATAAAGTAAGATTTAGTATCACAAAACCTTTTGTAAACTATATAGTAGGTAAATGGAAATTAAAGTAAATAAAAAAGATGTAGTATGGGGCTATATCACTATGGCTTTCAACTATGGTACGGGACTATTCACGCTACCTTTTATTCTTAGTATGTTGAGTGCAGAGGAAGTGGGAATGAACTATCTGATGCTCACAATATCCAATTTGGTTATACTTGCAGACTTTGGCTTCTCTCAGCAGTTTGGAAGGAACCTTACATATATATTGAGCGGGGCTCAATCTTTGCAAAAAGAGGGAATCTCTGGCGTTAAATTAGGAGCTATCAATTATCAACTGGTAGCCACACTCATCAAGACCGCCAAGTTTGTATACTTGCGTATATCATTATTGGTATTGGCTGGAATGTTGACTTTGGGTACGATATATATATATCATGTAACTCAAGGTTTTACAAATATCCCTAACTCTCTTTTTATTTGGTTGTTATTCTCGGTATCTACATTTTTTAATTTTTATTATAAGTATTATACGACACTACTCATTGGATCTGCTTTGATGATGGAATATAATAAGTCGTGCATTTATTCAAAAATAGTATATATAGCTATTTGTGTAGGCATGCTATTCCTTGGATGCGGATTGATGAGTGTTGTTGTTGCCAATTTTATATCACCTTTCGTACAAAGATATTATTCATATATATCCTTCTATACAGACGAAATCAAAGATGGACTTAGGGGACAGGTAGTTACTGCAGAAGATATACGAGAGATGACTTCTACATTGTGGTTTAATGCAAAAAAATTGGGCATCATTTTTGTTGGGCAATATGGAATATCTCAGTCTGGAATATTCTTTAGTGGTCTTTTCTTGTCTTTGGAAGAAGTTGCAGCTTATGGATTGATGATGCAGCTCATTAACAATATACTTTGTTCTATTTCTAAGAGTCTATTCAACTCATTATCTCCTTTGTTCAGTAAGGATACAATCAATCACGATATATCCCAACTTATCAGGCATTTCTCTTTAGGCAACTTTATTTTTTGGTGTATTTTTATTGTTGGCAGTTTGATGGTTATATTTGTTGCTCCGCCCGTATTGGATTTGATTCATTCTAATTCTCATTTGCCATCCACATTAGTCATGTTGGTATTTTCTATAGATGCCTTGCTTGACTATAATCATGCAAACTTTACTTATATTCTTACAGCGCAAAACCGCTTCCCGTTTGTTAAAGCTGATTTGATTACAGGAATGGCTGTTGTATTGATCAATCTCGCAACCTTGTATTTTACAGATTGGGGATTGTTAGGACTCGTTATGGGACGAATGTGTGTCATGCTAGCCTATAATGACTGGAAATGGCCGTCTGTAATTTGCCGAGAACTTAATGTTCCCATCACAATTTTTGTAAAAGTGGGATATCAAGAAACTTGTTACAAACTTCAAATGTTAATTAAAAATAAGAAATAATGAATATACTTTTTGTTAGTATTGACGGTGACCCAACATATGTTGGGGGTACTGCGACAATAGTCCAACTCATGGCTAAATGGTTACGTGACAATGGACATTTTTGTGCATTGGGATATTTTCAAAAGGGAGAATATCCCACGACTTTCTTTGAAGAAAAGATATTATTGTCGTTAGACAATGAGACTTTCATGAAGGAATTCAATGCTAAACATGAATTTGATATACTTTATTTAACGCAATGTATAGGAATAGATTGGGCGTTATTAAGGCGTTGTTTCCCAAAAGCGAAATTTATCGCAGCTTACCATAGTCGTCCTATGCTTATGTGTCCAACAAGGCGTTCACTTGGCATCTTTCTACATGGTAACTTTACACTCTTATCCAAGCTAAAAGTTTCACTTTATTGGCTGCTTTATCCTTTATACAAAAAGCATAAGCAGACCGAAGAACGTGAGGCTTTCAATCGTCTTGCGGCTAACTGTGATGCTCTTCAGCTACTATCTAAAGGATTCATACCAAATTTTTTGAAAATTGTGCCATCTTTTAGTGAAAAGAGAATTTTCTGTATAGGTAATCCAGTAGTTTGGAATACAGGTATAGAGATTAATGATATTGCCCGAAAAGAGCACAATGTTCTGGTGGTTTGCAATGCAAACCACCCGAAAAGAGCACACCTGATGATTGAAATATGGCGTCGAATAGAGGAAGATGTACGTTTTAATAATTGGACGTTTACTTTTGTTGGAGACAGTATCGAAGTTCAAATACTTAAGCGTAAGGCTCTTTATAAATACCATCTTCAGCGTATCAACTTCGTTGGGCGTCAAAATCCTTTTGAATATTACCGAAAAGCGCGTGTCTTCTTAATGACTTCATCTTTTGAGGGATGGCCTATGGTACTTATGGAGGCTATGCAAATGGGAGTAGTGCCTATTGCATTTAATAGTTTTGAGTCAGTATACGATATCATAGATGACCACTTGAATGGTATTATAGTCGAGAACAACGACATTGATATGTACGTTAAGCAATTAAAATGGTTGATGTGTCACGAAGAGGACTGTATGAAGATGGGAGAAGCTGCGACGCATATTGCAGACCGATATTCCATTGAGAAAGTCATGAAACAGTATGTTGTCCAATTTAATAAACTTCTCTCTCATGACTAAGCAACGTATAGAATATGTAGATGCGGCAAAGGCTATAGCCATTATTTTGGTTATTTTTGCCCATTGTCATTACATGATTGAATTTCCTCGATTAGGGAATCTTATTTACTCATTTCATATGCCTTTGTTTTTTATCGTTTCTGGATTTTTCTTGAAGGAAATGACTACTAAAAAGGCGATATGTAAGTATTCCTCTGCATATCTTTGGCCTTATTTAGTTTTGGTTATATCTTCCATTTTACTAGAAACTGCAATTTCTTATTGGAAAAATGGGGGGACAGGATTTAACTTGGCTGAAAAAATACTAGGCTTGATTTATGGGAACCCGTATCAACGAGACGAAGTGATGTTTGGAAAGCTCTATGGAGTTAGCAATGCATGGTTTTTCTTGGCTATATTTTGGGCATGTAGCATTTTGAGTACTTGCATGCATTATCTTAAAAAGGAGGAAGTTGTTTTGATGTCACTATTAAGTCTTGGATTTGGAGCTTTTGTGAGTCGAAAAATACAATTGCCTTTTGAAATTTCTGCAGGTTTAACTGCTGTAGCATATATTTATATTGGCAAGGTTTTGGCGATTTATCATGTTATAAACAGAATTGAAAATATCCGATTATCGTTATTAGGTTTAGCTGTTTGCGTGTTTGTTCTCCTGTCGAATGCTGGTAGGGTTGCTATGAACATTTCTTATCTTGGCTATAGCGTGTTTGGTTTATTTTGTAGTATGGTTGGCAGTGTCTTTATTCTTTTCTTATGTAAGCATTTTGACTTAAAAGGAGGTTGGATTGGTAGGAATACTTTATATGTGTTTGTTGCGCATTCTCTCATTCAATGCTCGGAAAAAGCATTGAATTTAGATTTTACTTTTACGGAGTTTTCTATGTTGAACCTATTTTTCAATGCCATTTTAGATATTTTTGGGGCATTGTTTTTAGGGTATTTTCTGCAATATACACACATATTAGAATATAAGAAGTTGTTTAAACAGCATGAGCACTATAATATTGATCGTGTATTAAAATAACATTTAATTTTACTCTTATGACAAGCATAAAAATTATCATTCCATACTTTGGAAAATTTCCACCACAATTTAAGTTTTGGTGGAAGTCGGCACTCAATAACCCAGGCGTATCGTTTCTCCTCATTACGGATAATCATGACGTTAAGACTGAACAAAATATCAAAGTTGTTTATATGACTTTTGCTGAGTGTCAGGAACTTGTAAAGAAACTCTTTCCCTTCGAGGTCGCTCTTTTTTCACCATATAAACTTTGTGATTTAAAACCATGTTATCCTCTTATATTTAGAGGATTATATGAGGATACGGATTTTATAGGTTGGGGTGATATAGATTTGATATATGGAGACCTACGTAGCTTTGTTACAGAAGATGTTTTAGAGAAATATGATGTGATTAGCGGATGGGGGCATCTCACATTACTGCGTAATAATGAATATTGGCGTAACTTTTTCATGGAGAAGGCTGATGGTTTTCAAGACTATAAGGAAGTGATGCAAAGTCAGAAAAGCTTCGGATTCGATGAGTATTGGCATGGTGGATTGGCAGACAAAGCTAAGGCTCTGCACCCTGATAAAGTGTGGGATCCTATGAGTTTCGATGATTTGAATACACCAGAACAGGATCTAGGCTTTGTATCTAGCAATCGTAAAGTGTTCGAAAACTCTCACTTGATGTTTGAGTACCGAGATGGACAAATGTGGCGTATCTACACCATCGGATATGACGTAAGGCGAGAACCAACAATGTATATGCATTTTAAGCGTCGTCAATCTGTACTAAAGATATGCACAGAAAATACTGCACACTATATTATTGTACCCAACCGCATCATACCTTATGAGGCTCTGACTTGGGGAAAAGTAATGCATTTTACGAATTATGGTTTGATGCAACAATGGTTATACCGCCTAAAATGCAAGGCGAATCGAAAACTTAAAAAGATACTACATATATGATAAAGATATTATGGCTTTGTGGAAATCCGGGACTCTACCATGCTGATAAAAAGGAATCTGGTGGTTGGATAGGTAGTCTTCAGAAAAGGCTAATCAAAGATGATATTGAGATAGTTAACGTATTTGAGTATCCACGCAACTCGAAAGTAGAGCATGATGGTAAGGTGACATATTATCCTCTTTATTTTGGTGTAAAGAGTCGTATCCTATCTCGATTGTGTTATCATCATCATGATAAAATCTATTTGAAGAGGCTTAAAGAGATAATACTTGCAGAGAAACCTGATATTATCCATTGCTGGGGATCGGAACTGGGTTATGGTTTGATTTCCAAAGAGACTGATATACCAATGGTTATGCACATCCAAGGACTCCTAAATCCTTATCTTGATGCTTATATGCCTGTGGGATATAGCCACTGGGCAATATTGAAAGCCATGCGTTTCAATCTGCTCAAATTTTATAGAGAACATTGGTATACATATCGTATATTCCGCAAGAATGCACAAAGGGAAAAAGAAATAATGTTAGCACAACGCTATGTGTTAGGGCGCACTGTATGGGATAAATCTTGCAGTAGCATTTTATCGCCCAATGCAGAGTATCTATATTGCTCAGAAACTTTGCGCCCTGAAATTATGAATCACGCAAAATGGGTGTATCGTAGTGACAACAGACTTGTTGTGATGAGCGTAATGTCTAACGCTATCTATAAGGGAGTAGATGTGATACTGCATACCGCTCGATACCTGAAAGTACTATATGGTGATAACTTTGAATGGAACATCTATGGTGTTTCTGACATCTCGTTACACGAACGTATTACTGGCATAAAAAGCAATGATGTTAATGTCTATGTTCATGGCAGGGCATCTGGACATGATATTGCCGATTATCTCGCATCTTCTGATGTTTATTGTCATCAAGCTTACATTGAGAATAGTCCCAATAGTGTCTGCGAGGCGCAATATATTGGAGTTCCAATTGTTGCAGCAATGGTAGGTGGTATGGATACAATTCTCAAGAATGGTAGTGGCGTAATGGTACCTGCTAATGATGCCTGGCGTACGGCTTTTGAGATAGTTAGATTTAAGACAGATAAAACTTTGGCCGAAGAATTTCATTTGAAAGAAATTGCTGAGGCAGAGACTAGGCATAAAGGAGTAGAATTGCAATTGATGAACATATATAAAAAGATAAAGCAAGACGATGAAGATAAAACAAAAAATAAAGGGTTTAATTAAATCATATGGATATCCATTATATGAGATGATGTTGCGTAATGCGTATATAGAACAGACAAACATTAATCTTAATCTATGTGATTCTACGCAGAAAAAAGTTTTAATCTGTTATTTACCAATACCCAATGTGGATTTTGGTAACACAGTGCATGCTGCATATGCTCATATCAACCAAATAATACATACATTCATTGAAATGGGCTATTGTATAGATGTATGTTTTGCTAATGATGTGCAACAGTATAATAGATTGTCTAAAAAAAATTATGATATAGTTTTCGGTTTTGGAGATGCATTCAAGCAGGCATGTAAAGATAATACGAGAGCTTTGAAAATCAGTTTTATCATGGAGAATCATCCAGATGCAGTCGCAGCGAAATACCAAGAACGTCTTGACTATTTTCATAAACGTCATCCTAATATCAGTACAAAAACTAGTTTTTCACGAACTGGATATTTTGATACGGAACAATTTCGTATTTCTGATGTGGGGATATTGATGAACTCTCGTTATAATGCATTAAATTTCAAAGAATTCAGTAATAAGGGTTTATATCTGATAAATTCTAATTCAATATTCAATAAAGAATTCCTGTTTGAGCGTAATATAAATACTCAATGTATTGCTAGCAGTAGAAATAATTTTCTATGGTTTGGGTCTAATGGATTGATTCATAAAGGGTTGGATATTGTAATTGACGCGTTTAAACAAATGCCCGAGTTAACTCTTAACTGTTATGGTATAGGAAAATTTGAGTATGCTTTGTTTGATAAAATAAAAGCTCCGAATATCCTTAACTGTCATAGGGTCAATGTATCGAGCAGCGCATTTATTTCCAGTGTTGTAATGAGGCATAATTTTATGATTCTAGATTCTTGCTCTGAAGGCATGAGTACTGCGGTATCAACTTGTATGGCACATGGCATTATTCCGATAATATCGAAAGAATGTGGTTTTAATGAGGCTTCATGTATTATACAATTGGAAGACAATTCTGTCAATGGAGTTATAGAGGCTATTCGTCATACTTTTGAGATGACGGATGATATGATACTAGCAATGCGAGAGGAATGTTATAACTACGCACGTAGAAATTTCTCCCTTGAATGTTTTGACGAACAATTCAAAAAAGAACTGAAGGAGATTTTAGTTAATAATAATATATGGTTATGAAATCTGTAGACATCAAACAATTAGATCCGACTAAAAACTATCGAGTTTTTGCGTTGATGTTACTTTTTTTTGCCCAAGCAGGCTTAGATATTCAACATCTGTTAAATGTTAAAATATCAGTATCGGTTGTGTTTATGACCGTATTACTTTTATATGGTTTGAAGTATGCCATATATAAAATGAATGAGATATTTATTGTTTCCCAAGCTTTTTTCCTTCTTTGGTTCGTATATATTCTTAAAGGTGCACCGATGCCATTTTTTGTGGGTGCTACGATTTATACAGGTTATGCAGTATTAGCCATATATAAACCATGTCCGGAGAAATTTTTACCAGATTTAAGCAGAATGTGTAAATGGTGCATGTATTATACTTTTGCGGGCTTAGTAGCTCAGTTTACCCTGCCGTTTTTGATACAACATAGTAGTTTCTATCGTTATTATCATATATTAGGCATTTTCTGGTATTGCACAGGTGACAATTCTAGTGGCTTTCGTTTTACAGGTTTAGCAGGGGAACCCGGAATTTGGCAGTTTTTCCTAGCCCTAAATCTTTTGTTTACTCTATACGAAAAACGTTCGTCCAAACAAATCGTATTAAGTGTTCTATCTATAGTATTTATGTTTTCTACCACAGGTTATTTTAATATGTTATTTGTTTTAGGATTTTACTATAGCTTGATAGAACGGCGAATAAAATTATCATATATGATAATAATAGGAGTTTTGGCTTTTCTTCTATCTTCCTTTGTGCTTGAAGGTATTATGGATAAACTTTCGAATAGTTCAGGACTTACTCGAATTAGTGATATTTTTATAGGTTGGATGTTTTTGAAACGTAGTCCGATATTAGGTATTGATCCATCTGTAGCAGATAACTCAACAGATCCTGAGTTTGTTAAATTAAAGTATCAGGTTTGGGGTGATGCTAATGGTGGTTACGTAGATCCTGGCTATTTGGATAGTGGCTTTTGTTCGGGTATTATGTTGTTTGTATTAGATTATGGCTTACCACTTGCTTGCTACTTTCTTTATAAACTATTTAAGTTCCCCCTTATAAAAGATAAGAAACTTCAAAGGTGTGTTTTGGCTATAATTCTGCTCACCTTCATGACTGAACCACAGTCACGTACAGGATGGTTCTACTTTTTTGTACTCGCATCCTTTATAAAATTCAATTGGAAAGAAAAAAAACAATATAAAAATGAAAATATCAATAATAATAGCAACATGGAATGCTGAAAATACCCTCAAAGAGTGCCTTGATAGCATTGTGCCTCAGTTGACAGAAGAAACGGAGTTAATTCTCATTGATGGGGGAAGTTGTGACGATACTAATGAAATAATTGATTCGTATGGGAAAAATGTATCTGTACATATTTCAGAACGTGATAAAGGTATCTATGATGCTTGGAACAAAGGTGTAAAGGTTGCACATGGAGATTGGGTAATGTTTATCGGGGCTGATGATATTCTGTTACCTGGGGCAATCAGTACATATCTAGATGTTATCCGTTCTACTGATAATATTAATACGTATGATTATATTTGTGCCCATAATGAATATATTGATAATAATGGAAAACTCCTAAAACTATTGGGAGCTGCACCAGAATGGAAGTTTTTCCGAAAAAGCATGAATTGTGCCCATGTGGCATCGCTTCATAGCCGTCGAAATCTCTTTGAAACAATTGGTGGATATAATCTTGACTTTAAAATATGTGCTGATTACGAATTACTGATGAGAAAAAAGAACAGGCTTCGTTTCATCTTTGTTGATAAAAATATTGCCCGAATGAAAGTTGGAGGCATGTCGTTCTCAACGAAAGCTATAGTAGAAACATATAAGTTGCGACAATTACACAAGTCAGTCCCTTCTCTATTAAATAAGTTGTTGTTTATACGTGACTGGCTTGCCTATAAGTTCTTTATTTTCCGTAATTTATTTAGAGTGAGTACGTTAATTGATATTATAATAAGCAAGATAAAGGGGAATAAGTATAATTTGGATCCTAATATACCATTTTCATATCTGATAGGATTTGTATGGGGAAAGTTTATTTCTTTTGTTTATGGTATGCTTAGACTGCGAGTATGCAGATTGGTATTTGTGCATCCATCATCTAAAATAATTTGTCCTTCAAAACTATATTTTGGCAAGAACTTGAATATAGGCTATAGATGCTATATTGATGCTCTTTCAAAAGAAGGGCTTACGATAGGAGATAATGTTTCTATGGGAAATAACACAACAATTCGATTAACTGGAAGTCTAAAACAAATAGCTACCTATGTGCGAATAGGCAATAATGTGGGACTTGGCACCCACGGATATTATGGTTGTGGTGTGGGATTCCTTGAAATTGGCGATAATACAATCTTTGGTAATTATGTTAGCGTCCATCCAGAGAATCATAATTACAGCAGTCTAAACGTGCCTATTCGAGATCAGGGAGTAACTGGTAAAGGTGTTGTGATTGGAGCAAACTGTTGGATTGGAGCAAAGGTAACAATTCTTGATGGTACACGATTAGGAAATGGGTGCGTTGTGGCTGCTGGTGCTGTAGTGAAAGGTGAATTTCCTGATAATTGCATCATCGGAGGAGTACCTGCTAAAGTCATAAAAATGAGATAACTATTTAATTTATTTTGCTATGTTTGATAATATTTTTATCTTATTTGTGCTATTCGTCGTTTTATTCTTTCGAAAGCCATTATTTATACTATTTTCTTCTCCTTTAATTTGGGGATTTGTTAAATTGAAAAAACGAAAGAACAATATAGTTATATCCGTAGATAATAAGTCTGAGCATATATGCAAGCATTATAATTTCAAGAGTTTCTTTGCTATGAAACTTAACGGATTTCTTCATTTTTATATTTACATAAATTCATGCTTATATTCTCATCATATCAGAAATTTTATTATCAAGTATGTTCTTGGACTTAAAATGGAGGAGAATGTAGTGATATATTACAATGTTGAGATAAGAGAACCTTGGAAAATCAGTATTGGGAAAGGTACCATAATCGGTGACAGAAACATCTTAGATGGTAGAAATGGTATAAAGATTGGTAATTATGTAACTTTTGCATCCAATGTCTCTATATGGACAGAACAACATGATCACCGAGATCCATGGTTTCGTTGTGATACACAGAAAAAGTTACCTGTGGAAATAGGTAATAGAGCATGGATTGGACCGAATACGGTTATATTGCATAGTGTTCATATTGGTGAAGGTGCAGTTGTTGCTGCGGGTGCAGTTGTTACCAAGGACGTGGAGGCCTTTTCTATCGTAGCGGGAATCCCAGCAAAAAAAATTGGAGAAAGAAACAAAAACTTAAAATACAAAATGGATGGTAGCTATTTGTCATTCCTATAAAAATATAAATTTACATGAAAACAATACTCGTTTTGGCTTTTGACATATCTCCCTACAGAGGCAGCGAGGCTGCTGTTGCATGGAATTTTGTAACGAACATGTCGCATTCTTGTAAATTAATCGTTTTGACGGTGGGTGAAAATGAGGAATTAAACAATTGGTTACATAACAATGTTTTAGAGAATGTAACATTTCATCAAGTGCCGTGGTCAGATGCTGGCAGTTATTCATGGCTAACAAGCCGTTTTAAGGTGTGTTCAGATATAAAAATATCCTTTCTATATCGCAAGTGGCATAAATTAGCTTATAATACTGCATTGGATATTATACGTCATCAACATGTTGATGTGATTCATTACCTTAATCCGGTTGGATTTAAAGAGCCAGGCTACCTTTGGAAAATAAAAGATATTCCATATGTTTGGGGGCCCCTTCAAGGAGTTGAAAATCGACCTCTTGCCCTCTTACCTATACTTAGCTGGGGAGATTGTCTGAAA
>ULVB01011102.1_pt1 | contig 25816 bp, 15 predicted proteins | sample 1959071 | NCBI WGS metagenome assembly ULVB01 (sample SAMEA4835776, study PRJEB28245) | human gut metagenome | biome: gut microbiome; material: fecal sample | place: Denmark | collected 2008 | reverse complement strand
GAAGTAGAAAATGTCAAAGGTGAGTTTGCTTCTATCAATTATGAAGAAATTAATAAATCCAATCTTTTGACTATTACTGAAATTAATGATAACAGTTTTATTGATACTTCTTCTTATTTAGCCTTTGATATAAATGGTCATAACAAAGATTTCTCTTCTGATAAATTAGTTCAAAGTTTTTGCATGGCTTTAGTAAAGAGTGCACAAATAGGTCAAAATTCCTCCGGTGATTTTAATGCTTCTACTAATTTAGATGGTTTCTATGAAATATCTTCTCCTTTTAATAGATTAGATACTCAAATAACTATGCTTCAAGACGAAGTGGATTTCCTGTTTTCTTCCTATCAGTCTTTGATGAACATATTTGGTGGTAATACGGAAGTAATTACGACAGGTTCATCTAATAAGACAAGCTTATCTAATGCATTTAGACAATTTAAAAATGCGTTGGACATTAGCATCAGTGCTGAAGATGCCAATATGTCTTCTATATCTTCGTTGAATAATTCTTTGACTTTTGATGTCGACAATACAACATATAAATATGTCTACGTCGATACTACTTCATCTAAGGAATTGTATCTGAGTTATTACTCAAGTAAAAAGAAATCTATTCAAACAAGCATAGAAGATTTGAAGAACAAGTTGTCTTCTGAACAAGAGAATTACAACGATTTGAGTGATAAACTTCAAAGTAGTGAAATCTCATCGGAAGAGAGAAATATGCTTAAAAGTGCTTTGAATAATAGTTTTAAGAACATAAATAACTACAATAACCAAATCTCAGAGTATACAATGGAATTATCAAAGATACCTTATCAGGAAAACTTTATAAATAGTATTACTGATTGGTCTAGTTGGAAATCATCTAATGCAGTTATAGCTGATACTGAAATATTCAAGAATTATATGAAAGTGTTGGATTCTATTAATACTTTGTACAATACTTTGGAGAAACAAGCTGGAATATTTAAAAATGTTTATGAGAGTGCTTATCAAGAAATCAGCACAGTTTCTAACAACAATGTAAAGACTTTATATAGAAATGTCATGCAAACAAGTGGAAGTAAGAGTTGGGTCTTGGGAGCTGGTGGAGGAGTTGTATTAGGATTCCTTGCGTCCACCTTGATAGCATTTGGAATCGGTCAATATGAAAGAAGAAAGGCCATTTTGTTAGGAGAACCAGATCCTATTATTCCTGTAAAGAAAAAAGAGATGGCAAAGGAAGAAAGTGTAGAAGAGGAAAAGCCTGAAGATAAAAATCTTGATGATAAAAAAGAAGAAGATAAGGCTGAATAACTTTAAAAGACATAGGCTTGGGCTTATGTCTTTTTTGTTCCGTTGATATTCACTCCTTTTTCTAGTTAATTTTATGGTTGGTATAGAGACTAATAAATCCAAATCAAATAGAAAAAACGATTAATTTCAATAAGTGAAGAATAGAAAAAGTTTAGTGTTTATCGACACTTTTTGAATACAAATAAGAGGTTTTATAAAATTAGCAGTCTAGGCTTGACTTTGCTAATTATAGTGCTATATTTAAGACGCTAAACGAGGAAATAAACCCCGTCAAAGGAGGGAACATAAATTATGATTAGACCTTTAAGAGATTATGTAGTATTACAAGCAGCTCCAGAGGAAAAGAGATATGGAGATATCATCGTCAAGAGTAAAGAAGACGATTCTGCTGTTGCTACTGTCGTAGCAGTTGGAACTGGTGTCAAGGATGAAAAGACTGGCACTATTGCTCCTTTGGATGTAGCTGTAGGAGACAAAGTACTTTTTAAGAAGTACTCTACTACTGATTACAAGGAAGGTGATAAACATTACCTCGTAATCAAGAATGACGATATTATTGGAGTTATCGACTAATTAGTCATCAAGAAAGGAGCTATTTAATTATGGCAAAAGAGATACGTTTTGGAAAAGATGCCCGTGATTCAATTTTGAAGGGTGTCGATACATTGGCTGATACAGTTAAGATTACTTTGGGACCCAAAGGACGTAATGTTGTTTTGGATCAAGGCTATGGATCACCTCTTATTTGCAACGATGGTGTCACCATTGCTCGTAACATCGAACTTAAAGATAAGTTCGAAAATATGGGTGCTAAGCTCGTATATGAAGTAGCAAACAATACTAATGATACAGCTGGTGATGGAACTACCACAGCTACAATCTTGGCTCAAGCTATCATTCATAAGGGTGTGGATGCAATCAATAGAGGTGCTAACCCTGTATTGGTTGGACAAGGAATAAACAAGGCCGGAAAGGCTGTCGCTAAGGAACTTTCTAGCTTGTCTCATCCTATCAACACCGATGCTGATATCGAGAATATCGCTACTATTTCTTCTGGTGATGAAGAAATCGGTAAAGTTATCTCCGATGCTATGCAGAAGGTTGGCCGTAGTGGTGTCATCACTGTCGACCAATCTAAGTCAACTGAGACAGAGCTCAAGGTTACTGAGGGTATGCAATATGATAAGGGATATATTTCTCCTTACATGGTTACCGATAGAGAAAAGATGACTGCCGAGTTGGAAGATCCTTACATCTTGGTCACTGATATCAAGGTCTCTAACATCAACGACATTCTTCCTTTGCTTCAAGCTGTTGTCGATGCTCATAAGCCTTTGATCATCATCTCTGATGATATGGAGAACGAAGTCTCTTCAACCATAATCTTGAATAAACTTCGTGGAACATTCAATGTTGTCGCTACTAAACTTCCTGAGTTTGGTGATTTACAAAAGGCTACACTTGAAGACATCGCTGTTTTGACTGGTGCCAGATTCATTTCAAAGGATCTCAGCATGGAGTTGAAGGATGCTTCTCTCGCTGATCTTGGACGTGCCAAGAAGGTTATCGTCACTGCCGATAATACTACTATCGTCGGTGGTGAAGGCGACAAGGCTAAGCTTCAAGAACACATCGATGAACTTGCAGCTCAAGCCGCTAACTCTAAGTCTGAATACGATCGTAAGAGAATTGAGAGAAGAGCTGCTAAGCTCTCCGGTGGAGTAGCAGTTATTAAAGTTGGAGCTACCACAGAGACTGAGCTTAAAGATAAGAAGCTTCACATCGAAGATGCTTTGAATGCTACTAAGGCTGCCGTTGCCGAAGGAATCGTAGTCGGTGGTGGAGCTGCACTTTGCGAAGTTTACCTCACTTTGAAGAAGACTTTGAAGGATGAGAATCCTGATGTCCAACGTGGAATCTCTTGTGTCTTGGAGAGCTTGAAAGCTCCTTTGGCACAAATCGCAGACAACGCTGGTTATTCTTCAATCGATGTTGTTGAGGCTCAACTCAATGAGAAGAAAGACTTCGGATTTGATGCCAAGAATGGTGTTTGGGTCGATATGTTCAAAGCAGGAATTGTAGATCCTTGCAAGGTTACAAGAAGTGCAATTCTTAATGCTTCTTCAATAGCTTCTGAACTTGTCACTACTGAAGCTGGAGTTGCAGATATCCCTGAACCCAAGGCTCCTGCAGCACCTGCAAACCCTGACATGGGATACTAATCGATAAGTAAATATATTTAGATGATAAAACCGCAGCCGATTTGGCTGTGGCTTTTTTATTAAAACGATATTTTTAATTAGCAACTTCCCTGTCTACAAATAAAGCGTATAAATAAAATATTCCATCTGAGATTTCAAAATTGATGTTACCACCATATTTCTCTGCTATATTTTCCATAGACCTCATTCCAAAGCCGTGAAACAATGGATCTTCTTTGCTCGTTTTAATAAATGTATTTCCTTGATTATCCTTTATTGGAACTATTTTATTATCGGTGTAGTTTTGAATTACTAAGGAAATGAAATTTCCTTTCTTTGTCATCGTCAAAGAAATAGCTCTTTTATCTTCGGATAATTTGGAGACCGATTCTATAGCGTTGTCTAAAGCGTTTCCGAAGAATGTATATAAATCTAATTCAGACATGAAATTCAATTTCTTTCCATCTAAAAGGCAGGTTATCTTTATGTTCTTCTGACTGCATTCCAATGATTTTTCTGTCATGATTGTATCCAAGACTTTGTTTCCTGTTTTAATTGATGAATCGTAAATCTTGATTGCTGAAGTCATTTCGTTAACCACTTCTTTTTTAACGTTTTCGTTGGAGATGATTGCTTCCATTTGATGCTTTAAATCGTGAACTCTTCTATTGATTAAATCGATATTATTTTTCGATAATTCGTATTGCCTTTTCTCTTGTCTTATTATTTCATAAGCATCGTCTAGTTCAGTCTTCATCTGTCTTTGATCTAAAAGCTTAAACATGAAAGATAAAGACAAGAAGCAACAGAAAAATGATAGCAAATCAAAGAATCCCATAAATATATATGGAATCTCATCATTAACTGAATATACGATATAAGCATTGATTCCTACTATGACGACTAATAAGAACCCAACGAATAAAATCATATATCCGGAGCTTATCATTATTTCTGAATTCTTCTTGATTTGATTTGCAAATAAGACAAAGCAGAAGAAGTAAATAGCAATATAAACAACAATATTGATTATTGTTGTAATGATAGAGAACTCACTAGCCGTAGGTAATTTTTGACCATATATTCCTATGGTAAATGAATTGCTTAGACCTGAGAAATAAAGAATAGAATTTAATCCTTGATATGCTATGTGCTGAACTAGATACGAAGCAACTGATAAGAAAGCAATAGTAGAAAAACTTTCAGCAAAACAAATCCAAGCAGCACACATGGTTAGTCCAAAGATAACGACAAACATCAATGAGGTGTACCACCAGTTATAAAAAGGAATAGGATAAAAAAGTGTAACTAATACTATGACTAATAATGATCCACTAAGTCTCCACCAAAAATGATTTTTTCTTTTTACTTTGAAAAAGAAAAGACCTTCAGATACCAGTAATTCAAAAAGAAATACAAGTCTATAGATAAAAAGACCTGATATCTCTGGCATATTAGAGCCCTCCTTTTCCTAAGAACTTATTGAAATCTTGCATAAATTTTGCTTTTCTAGGATGGCTGATATCTAGCATTTTATTACCAACTTTAATTTGGTAACCAAAAACGCCATTTATATAATTATAGTTAACTAAAGAATAGTTATTACATCTTCCAAAGAAATCTATTTTATTCTCTTCTAGCATTTCTTCCACGCTTTTAATCGTGCCATAACTGATTTTTTCTTCTTGAGTAATATGTATTATCATCTTATGTCCAATGATTTCTATGTATTGAATAGTGCTAGCTTTTATAAATGATTTTTCATAGTTGACTATGAAAGGTAGCAATATTTCTTGCTTCTTAGCAATCTTTTTAAGAGCTCTTTTAAATTTCATCGAAAAGACATAATAAGTCATAGGTTTGACTATGAAATCCATAGCTTCTACTTCATAACCTTCCACAGCATACTGGGCTAAATTAGAAACGAATATTATTATTGTTTCATCATCTATTTCTCTAATCTTCTTAGAGATTTCTAATCCATTTGATTCGCCTAAGTTTATATCCATAAAAATGATATCGAACTTATTTTTGGTAAAAGTGGATAAAAATTGTTCAGAAGTTTTAAACCATGTGGTGTCGACTTCGACACCTTCATTTTCTTCTTTGTATTTGTTTAAACAAGCGATGTAATTTTCATAATCTTTTTCATCATCTTCTACTTCTGCTACTCTAATCATGATGTTATTCCTCCTTGTTTTTCTTTTTCTTTAATGGATGATAGAGGAAGTATGCCCATACTCCTAGCCCACCAATCCAAATTATATTACCGGCTATTAAACCATACACCCAAGGATTTGTTTTTGTGCTATTTAGAACAGGTTTTGTGAAGATTCCTTCACCATTGTTAAATTTGGTGGAATATTCAAAAGCATTAGCTATCATGTAAATCGTGTTTTTACTAGCTTCTTTTACGCAAGTCATATAGACTGGATCATCAGTATCTAACGGCTGATAATTTGTTTCAGCAGTCAGCCATAAATCATTTCCTGCAACTATTCCATGTTGGATATCCATGGGAGGATCTCCATATGTTGTGTAATCTGTTATAACAGCACCTCTAAATCCCCATTCATTTCTTAGAATGTTGTTTAATAATGAGCTGTTAGCTCCACTCCAAACTGCCCCTATTCTTCCAAAGGAAGACATAACTCCAGTGCATTTATACTCTTTTACTGCTATTTCAAAAGGCTTTAAATATATTTCTCTTAAGGTTTGTTCGCTTATCCATGTATTTAAGCCTTGAGAGTTATCGCCTAATTCTGATAATGCGAAATGTTTTATATATGTATACATTCCACCTGCTCTAGCACCTTCTATGACATTGCCTCCGATTTCTCCGCTCAAAACAGGGTCTTCAGAATAATATTCATAATTCCTACCGGAGAAAGAAGATCTATGTAGATTTACTTCTGGTGCGTACCATCCACTAACACCTGTTTCTTTTCCTTCTTTTGCCACTATATATCCTAATTGTCTTGCAAGTTGTTTATTCCAAGTTTGACTGATGATTACTTCATTTGGAAATGCTGTCCATTTAGTGGCTTCAATTGATGTGGAAGTTGTATTTAATCCGGCAGGTCCATCGTATTCATTGTATTGGGGCTTACCGATACTTTCTACGGCAATAGTTTTAAATCCAGCTTGCTTAGATAGTTCGCACATCTCTTCATAGGACATCTGATCAATCAAATCTGATAGCTCTTTTGAATTGTAATCAGAGCCTATTTTCTTAATTAAATCTTCGTTGTATTTCAATTTTGTCTCTGAGTTTTCTAATTGAGTTCTAGTTAATTTACTTCCATTTTCATCAGTGGTTAATAATAAATTATTATTGTTTTTTTGAGTTGGTAATGTCGCTATGGTTTTATCTAGTTCTTCTTTATAAGAATAGTCATTGGCTGTTTTTATTTTGTCTTTGTCTATAGTCGAATAATCTGTAGCTTTTGGATAAGATTTATTAAAATCATCTCTTGTCAAATAATTTTGATCTATGTTGACGGAACTACCATCTATCGGTGTTGAAGCATAGCTGTTTAAAGCTGTAAATCTATTTTCCACTGTATTTTCAGTAGTTGGATCTTTGGAATAATTTATTGTTTCTTCTAAGTCAAAGCTGATTGAATTTCCTAGATAATCATCCATATTTTTGATTTCATGACAATTATTCATCAGCTTGAATGTATAAGTCCCTTTATCTAACTCATATCCTTTATGACCATTTTTATTCTTATCATATGCATCATAACTAGCTAGGTCATAAAGATTGAAAGATAGTTTTATGTCTTTTTGTGTTTCACCAGGATTTAATAAATCTGTTTTTTCAAATGCCACTAATTGAATTGATGATTTTTCTATTTGTCCCTTGATATATGGAGTGAAACCATATAGTTGAATCACATCCTTTCCAGCGTAGTCACCGGTATTTTTTACATCCAATGCCAAGGTTATAGTTGAATCTTTGTTTATTTCAGAATTTGGATCGATGTCGACTTTTTTTAAATTCCAATCAAAAGTTGTATAGGATAATCCGTATCCGAAAGGATACTGGACTATATTCTTGTAATCTTGACTATAGTATTTCTCTTCGCACGCTGTTTCGTACCATCTATATCCGAAGTAAAGTCCTTCTTTATATGTGATTTGATACATATCTTCATTATCTTTGTTTGGAAAACGATTACTAAAGGATGGCTCGGTTGTTAAATCGACCGGATATGTATCAGTTAGCTTTCCTGATGGATTAACTTCACCTTTCAATATCTTAGCAACTCCTATCATTCCAGATTGACCAGGAAGACCGATGCTTAAAGCGGCATCGATTCTATCATCATTTAGAAATGATAATTCCATTGTGTTTGTTGAATTGATCAAGACTATTACATCATCGAATTCCTTTTCAACCATGTTTAATAAGTCTTTTTCTTCATTACTCAATTCTAGATAATGCTTTGTGTAATCTAAGGATGAACCATTAGAATTAATCTTTTTTTGATAGTTAGGTGCTTCACCCATATTTTCACCTAGGATTCTACTTATTATCACTATGGCTGTAGATGAGAAGGATTTAGCTTTACTTATCATTTCTAATGAATATGAATCAATAGAAGGCTGAATCAATCTAAGTCTTTTATTCTTGTCATTAGAATCGTTTTCGTTGATGAAATCTCCATTATAGAAGGAATCATATTTGGATATGATTTCATTGTTTACTTCAAATCCTTCTAGTTCCAATGCATTTACTAATGTTACTTTATTAGTATCGCTTATAGGTGATGCACCAGATCCTACACCCTTTAAAACATTTCCTTGGTCACATGAATTCCAACCAAATACATTGATCGGTGTTTTATCTGAATTCATTTTTAAGGGAAGACAATTGTCTTTGTTCTTTAATAATACTGCCCCTTCTTCTTCTATCGATTGGACTAATTCGTTGGATTTAGTTGCTACATCTTTAAAATCCGATGAATCAAATCTACTCTTTTGGAAGTAATTGTTGATGGAATCTATATTTGTGCCTATGACACAGTCTAATGTAATCAATGTTAATGCCAAAGCACAAATTCCAGCAAAGTTTAATTTGAATTTATTTAATTTCATAGTGATTTCTAATAATTAACATTAAACCACAAAGAACTAAAATTATCTAGAAAGCCTTTTCTTAAAAAGCATAAAATATTATTGATTAAAACAAAGTTAAACTCTAATAATTAGGCTCAAATTATAAAAATAAGCTTAAAATTCAGTAAGATTAAGTTTTAAATCATTGAATTCATGTTAAATATTCTTCTTTGTTTGATTAAAAAGTTAACCTATCATCACAGGTAAGCCCTTACAGATATTTCAAGCTTATCCTTGGAGGAAAAACAATTATGAAAGCTAAGTCTATTTATGCTGTATTAGCTAGTTTGATGCTTACTACAGGACTCGTAGCTTGTGGGCCTGAAACCAACCCGACAGGTGGTAATACCGGGGGTGGTATTACATCTAGTCCTACGACACAAGCTCCTGAAGTAAAGAAAGGAACTGTTGTTTTATCATTTGATAACAATCAAGGAACTGTTACTGCTGATAAAACAAATGGCGATGTCGGTCAAACTGTAACACTCACTATCACTCCTAATGAAGGATATGAGATCGATTCAGTTAAGGCTAACGACAAAGTCCTCAGCGGTACAACATATTCGTTTAAATTAGTTGAAGGTGAAAACAATGTTGAAGTAACTTTTAAAGCAAAGGCAGTAGAACCTGAAGTAGAATACAACATCACATATACTGCTTCGGAAGATTATACTGTCACTAATTTAGCTACCAAGGCTACTAAAGGAACTAAGGTAACTTTCAATATTGCTGTTAATGATGAAAATAAAGAACTATCTTCGATTAAAGCTAATGACGTAGATTGTACATTGGAAGAAGATGGCTCATATTCGTTTGTAATGCCCGAAGGTGATGTTGCTATTGCTATCACTCTTCAAACTAAAGTCAATTTGAATCTCTCTATAACTTCTGACAAACAATCTTACAAAGAGGGTGATGGAGCTGCAGTATTGCAAGCGACATTCGGAGACGATCAAGTTGAAGGTGCTACTTATGTATGGGATGGAACTGATGCCAAGGATATTGGCGTAGTAAATCCTTACGCAGATGATGAATCTAAACAATACTTTACACCTACCAATGTTGGAAAAGGAACAGTCAAAGTCACCGCTACAGTCGACGGAAAAGAATACAAGGCTTCTTTGAATATTACAGTAGAAGCAGACTATACCAAATATACTGAAATTAAAACTGCTGATGCGATGGTTGAGTTATTGAATAAGAAAGATGTAATAAACGGAAAGTACTGCTTAGGCGCTAACATTGACTTGGGTGGAATGCAAGTCAATGGAAGAGCAAATAATTCTACCTTTGTCGGAACTCTTGATGGAAGAGGATATACACTCTCAAACTTTGTAGTAAAGAATGATTCTTCTCTAGAGACTGATAAAGATACTGGATTATTCTGGATGTATCAAGGTGTATTGAGAAACATTCATATCAAAGGAACAATTGACGCAGCCGGATTTAGTGGACTACTTGCAAAGGAAGTCAGTGGACCTCAAGCTAGAATTACTGATTGTTTGTTTGAGGCTAAGAATGTTCAAACTGGGGTCGATTGGACTTGGGCAAGAAACGGTGTTATTGCCTCTACACTTCAAAATGAAGCAAAGGTTGAGAATGTAGTAACTAACCTCGATGCAACTGATGCTATGTGTTTACCATTCTTTGCTTATTCATGGACTGGAACACAGGTGATGAAGAATGCATATACAAACATAGTTCATGATACTCAAAATGAGAACTATAAGCCATTTAATCCTGAAGGACGTGATATCTCAGCACAGGTTATGGAGAATATCAATCACACTCCCTTTGATTCTACTTTAGCTTCAGCCTATACAACGTTGGATTCATCTATTTGGACTCTTGAAGATAATAAGATGCCTGTCTTGGCTCATAATAGCGAAGCACCTGAAAAGCTAGAAGCTAAGCTTACTGCTAGTGCTGATACGACTTCTCTTTCAATGAAAGAAGATGGCACAAAGACTGCAACCATAACTACTTCGTTGAAGTATTCGACTGAAACATTATCTGATTATTCTTATACTCTTGATCCTAGCGATGCTTCAGTGATTAGTGTAACCAACAATAATGATGGAACATTTGGAATTACAGCTGTAGCTGCTGGTGAAGCTACTGTCTCAGTGAGTGCAAAATTAGGAGATAAGACTTTAACTGCTGAAGCTATTACATTCACTGTTAAGTCTGCTGATGCTCCTAAATATGAAATCCCAGATGGTGCATTTGAAATTAAGGATGTAGCAACATTCAAAACCGTATTTGATAAGGGCGCTGCTTATACTACGAGGAATTTCTACTTGTCTAATGATATCGATTTGACAGGTGACGATTTGACTACCACACAAATGATGTGGATGGCTGGTGAGTTCTCTGGAATATTTGAAGGACAAGGACATACCATCACAGGTGATATCAGTTGGGATATGTTCAACATTATCGCTGCTAGCGGTGTTGTGAGAAATGTAAATATAAAGACGAGCAATCCTATCGAAGCTAATAGAGGTCCATTAGCTCATACAAATAAAGGAACTATATCAAATGTTCATATCGATATGACTGTAGTTGAAAAACGTGCAACAAATACATTTGCTGGAATGTTCTTTTCGAACGAAGGTAAGGTTGAAGATTCTTCTGTAGCTTTCCATGTGAATACGGCAAGCAATACAATTAAATCATTTAGTTCTATTGGATCTGGAACTTACACCAATTGTACTTACACAGTCGATGGAACATGGGATGGTGCTCAGAGTGCTGTAGTCGCTACTGATGGGACTACTAAAAAAGATGCTTAATAAAAAATGGAGGAATAAAATAAAATGAAATTAAATAAAATATTAGCAATTAGTTTATTGGGATTGTCTTGCTTTGGATTAGTGTCTTGTGGAAACGGAGACAATTCAAATAATGGTGGAAATGGATCTCAGACAGTACAAAAGCAAATTACTTTGACTGTTACTGGAGCAACTAAGACTGTAGTAGGTCAATCAGTGAAATTGAAGATATCAGTCAAGAACGATTCGACTAAGAGTGGATATTCGGTGGAATCTAGTGATGAGACAGTTGCTACTGTTTCAGAAACTGGTCTTATTAATGCCTTGAGTGCTGGAACAACGACTATTACAATCGCTTCTAAGGCTGATCCGTCAGTTAAGAAAGAGTTTGTATTCACAGTTTTGTCTGCTGAGGATGTTGGAGTAAAGATTGTAGCTGATAAAACTTCTGTTAAAGTTGGAGAAACAATCAATTTATCTGCTAATGTCACCAACAAGGATAAAGATGAAGTTACTTATAAATGGAGCTGCGAAAATTATAGTGGTAGTTTTGATAAGACTAATGGTGAGATTGCTAAGTTCACAACTGATAGTGCAGGAAAAGAAGTTATTAAATTGACTGCTACTATTGGGGAAGTCGAAGTGACAGATCAAGTTGAGATTGAGATTACTGAATCTTTGGATAAATATGTTAAGATTTCCACAGCAGATGAATTCAAGTCTAAGATTCTTGCTAAGAACACCATTAAAGATGACTTTATCTTAACAGCTGATATCGATTTAGGTGGAATGGAAATCAATGGAAATGGTGATACTAGAAAGTTAGTTGGAACTTTAGATGGACGTGGTCATAAAGTATCTAATTTCTCTATCATATCTTCTGAGAACAACGATGCTGGACATAATAACTCTGGAATGTTCCAAGAAGTCAGCGGAACAATTAAGAATCTTGAAGTCGATGGAACATTGACTAAAAACAGTTTAGGTTGGGGTACAGCTATTCTTACGAATATCCTTTCTGGAACTGTCGAAAATTGCTTATTCAATTCAGTTCAGTCATTCAATAACGGATCAGCTAGTTGGTTCGCTTTCGGCGCTTCTATCTGTGGTGTTTTGAAGGAGAGTGCAACTGTTAAGAGTTCTGTTGTAAATGTCTCTGGTGAAGGTAAAGATGTCCATATGGCAATATGTACATATCCAGCAGGTGGATCCACTAGTGATGGAACACAACCGGGATTTGCTCCTTCAAAACAGACCTTTACTGTAAGCGGAATATACACGAACCAAAGCTCGGATTTGGCTTATGGAAGTGCATGGGAGTGGGGTGGACCTATTGAAGATACATCCGGAATTCATACTGATGTTGATTTCTCTACGGCCAAAGCAACTACATATTCGGACTTATCTGCAAATTCTTGGAATTTAGTAGATAATACTATGCCAACATTGAAGACTTTAGCAGTAGAATAATAGTCGCAAGTTCGATATTCTTAAATCACTAAATCTTATATTATTTTCGAACTTGAAAAAAGAGAGCTTATGTGCCCTCTTTTTTATTTACAATTGATTAATTATTATATAAGTTGCATTTCCTCTGATTCGTCTATAGCTTGACGTTCGTATTTCTTGATAATGTTTAAAATGAACGTATAATCCTTGGCATAGGAATTGGGAAGTCTAATCAAAGTAATGTTATTTGCTTTGCAAATGTCTTCTTTATATTTGTCTCTTTTAATGGCTTCCGGGTGTTTCTTTTTAATCATTTCTAATAATTTTTTGCCGTGATTCCTGGGCTTGATTTTATTGATTGAAGTATTGCTAGGTCAAAATCTGTGGGCTTGCTATTTACTATTTTTACAGAGTCATTTATAGAGTCAGAATAAATTCGTTTTAATTATTTTTATTTTTTAAATATTCATCAGCTTTTCTCAACGTCTCTTTATCTGTTTCAAAGGTTACTGCATCTATAGCTTCTTTGATAGGAAGCCAAATACATGATTTGACTTCATCATCGTGGTCATCGTGAGCGATGGTGTCTTCTTTGCATTCAGCGACAAAGAAATAGACATCTTTGTCTATTCCAGGAAATGGAGAATAATTTATATGGTGCTTAAATCCAGTATCTATAGTCACGTTTAAAGAAGTCTCTTCTTTTATTTCTCTTCTAGCCGTATCTTCATCATTTTTATCCGTAGGTTCTACATGGCCCTTTGGAATTGAAGTATGTCCTAAATTCATCTTCTCTACTAGATAGTATCTTTGTTCATTTATTATTTTATATACTACAGCACCACAACTTTTTTCTTTCTTTATATTCTCGCTCATAGTTATAAACCGCCTTTCTAGCTAGGAATTTAGCTTAAAAATCGGTTATAATAATACCGCTTTCTAATGAATTTGTTATATTTGCTTTTTATTTATATAAATGAAAGTCAATTGACATTAAAAGCGAAAAGGAGTGATAACTATGACAGACGAAGAAAAGAAGGTGTTGGATACTATTCTAAGTCTTTGCCAAAGAGAAGGAATATCCCCTTTTCAAATTGACTATAAAGTCCATAATGAAATTAAAGTATCAAATGTAAAAGGTGTTTTAACGACTGACATAAAAGAAAATGTTGTCTCAGTTCGTTATAGAGGAATGTATGAAGAGAGATTAGGTACTTTTGAAGATGACAAATTGGATGAGAATAGAGTCGATGAAATCATTAAATCTATTAAGCAATCTGCTTCGAATAGCGATAGATTATGTAGACCTGAATTTTTTGGCGAACCTGGTCAAAGATATAAATCTAGTGGATTTAAATTATCCAACGTGAAGATAGACAATCTAAAGATTTTAAACAATAAGATTGTTCAATCTTTAAAAGGAATGAATTCTTTGTTCAACGATGATGCTATAAATGAAATTTCAACCACCTTGATAACTGGTAGAAGAATGATGGTCAATTCTAAAGGATTAAAAGTGGAGAAGAAGTTTGACCGTATAGTGATGAAAGCAGACTGTACCTTCACAAAGCCTGATGGCGAGAAGAGTTCTGCTACTGAGACATATATTGGATACAATTTGATGACTATTAAACCTGAGTATTTGGCTAATAGAATAGATAAAGAAATAATGTCTTCCTTCAAGGTTGGTCTAGCTGAAAAGGGAAAATATAAAGTAGCTTTTTCTCCAAGAAGTGCTGCTACTATCCTTCATATTGCTGATCTTCATCTCTCTGGTGCGATGGTAGCTTCGGGAAAATCAGTATATAAGGATCAGTTTGGAAAGGATGCTTTCTCACCGCTACTAACTGTCTTAAATGATCCTATTATCTCTTCAGTTCAATCCACTCCATTCGATACAGAAGGAAATGCAACAGAGAAGTTTATGGCCATAGATCATGGAAGACTTCGCTGTTTCTTCTTGGATACTGAATATGGTGAGATATTGAATATAAGATCTAATTCTTGTGCCACATACGGAATTCCCGAGTCTCAATACTTCGTCGTTGCACCTTCAGCAGATAATACATCTTTGGGATTGATAAGGTCTGTAGATAATGGATATATAGTAGAAGGATTTGATAAGGACTGTGTAGAAAAGATAAAGAGAGATGCTGAGATAAATCTCGAGATTCCTTTCTATGGTTATGAGATAAAAGAAGGAAAGATTGGAAAGCCTGTAAGAGGAACTATAAAAGGAAAAGCTGATGAATTCTTACGAGATGTAATCGGACTTTCTTCTGAGAGAGAGGATTGCTCTATAGAAGCCGCTCTTTGCCCTTGGTTCTTAATAGATAACGTAGAAGTTGAATAGCTGTGAAAACAGCTATTTTTGGTTCTTAAGAAATAAGTTATTCGTGTTTTATATTATTTATAAGGAGAATGATGTAATCATGTTTAAAATGGATAGATTAGGTCAAGGAACTTGGCATTTTGGAGAAAATAGAAAATTATATGAAGCTGAAATCGAAAGTATTAGATATGGAATTCAAAATGGAGTGACATTGATAGATACAGCTGAGATGTATGGGGATGGCAAATCTGAATCCTTGATAGGAGAAGCTATCAAGGATTTTGATAGGTCAAGATTATATATTGTTTCTAAGATATTGCCTTGGAATGCTGGATATGATGATTTCTTCATCAGCCTTTCTAATTCTTTAAAAAGATTGAATACATCTTATTTGGATATGTACTTATTGCATTGGAGAGGCGAGATTCCATTGGAAGAAACCATAAGATGTATGGAAGAAGCAAAGAGACAAGGTCTTATCAAAGATTGGGGTGTCTCTAACTTTGATATTGATGATATGCAAGAGTTATTAAGCCTTAAAGATGGTTACAATTGCAGAGTTGATCAATGCTTATATCATTTAGGATCAAGAGGTGTAGAGTATAGTCTTATTCCTTTTTTAAAGAATAATTCCATTAGATTTATGTCTTATTGTCCTTTGGCGGAGGCTGGATCATTGAAAAGAGAGCTTTTGTCTAATTCGACAGTAATAGAAATATCTAAAGAATATGGAATTACACCTATTCAACTTCTTTTGGCCTTCACTTTGAGAGATAAGGATATAACATCTATTCCTAAAGCTTCTCATGTAGAGCATCTAAAGATGAATATTGAAGCATCCAAGATTCAAATATCAGATGAATCTTGGAAGTTATTAGATTCTATTTATCCATCTCCAAAGAAGAAACTTCCTTTGGATATGGAATAAAAGACATAAAAAAACTCCGAACCTAATTTGCATTAGATCCGGAGCGAGCAAAAGGAATTTTATGTTGGAAATAATTAACTTAGTTATTTGCAATCTCTTGATTGCCTTGTAATTATAGTCCTTAGATTTATAAAAGCAAGCAAAGAAACAAAGTATTTTTGAAAGTGTTTTCAAATACCTGCTATTTTCTAATAAATATATATTTTCATCTTATATATGTGCTTATAAATAAAGTCTAATAAAGAATCTATTTAAGTGTAAAAGTGGATTCAAAATACTAATAGCAGGATGAGACTATATGAATTTTGGAGAATAAATAGAAAAAGTCGAATTCAAAAGATCACTTTCGAATTAAAAGAAGGAATTATTTCTTTGTTTGCTATGCTAAACAAAGGATCTAAGATAGATGTATGTTGGACTATCCAAGATGAACAATATCAATTTTAGATGTTTTATTTAGATGAATAATTTATACTTTATTAATAAGAGGTGGACTGATATGGATCAAGAAAAGAAATTAACAAAGTCATTGAGGGTAATTCATGAGACAGTGAAGATGATGCAGTTTTATAGTGATATGTCTGGAGTCATATCATGGGATTTGGAAACATGCGCTCCAAGAGATGGACGAGATAGAGAAAGTGAGCAACTCACTTACTTGTCAGGTAAATCTTTTGCTCTCAGCAAAAAGAAGAAATTCATAAGTTCAATTATTTATGCTATGAAGAATTTCGAGTCTTTGGATAAATATGACAAAGTCTTAGTTAAATCTTTATATAGAGATTATTTGAGTTCAAAGAATGTAACTCCTGAATTTGAAAAGATTTATTCCAACAACTTTAGCAAAGCATTTAACGTATGGGTTAATGCTAAAGAAAAGAATGATTATTCTTTATTTGAAGGTCAGTTGAAGAAAAATGTCGAATATACTAGAAAATGGGTAAATCTTAGAGATGACGCAAAAGGAAAGAAAGTTTTGGATATTTTGACTGATGAAGTTCAGCCTGGATTTACTACTAAGGACTTAGATATCTATTTCAACAGTCTTAAAGATGGCATTATTCCTATCTTGAATAGAGTTTATGAATCCAAAGAAATCATTAGAGATGACTTCTTGTTTAGAGAAGTATCTATAGAAAACCAAAGAGAGTTCTCTCTTTGGTTGATGAAACTATTGGGATTTGATTTCGATAAAGGAACTTTAGGTCAGACAGAGCATCCTTTTACATCTGAATTGAGTGCATCTGATTGTAGAGTGGCTACTCACTATTATGAGAAGAACTTCATATCAAATTTTTATTCGATAATGCATGAAACAGGTCATGCTTTGTTCTCACAAAACACACCTGCTATAGTTAGAAAACATTTGCTTGGTGGTCATCAAACATTGGATATGGATGAATCTGTATCTAGATTCTATGAGAATGTTATAGGAAGAAGTTATTCTTTCTTGTCTTTTGTATTTCCTACCATGCAGAAATACTTCGCACCAGTATTAGATGATGTAACAGTCGAAGAATTCTATAGAGCAGCTAACAAAGTATTCCGTCAACCTTATAGAACAGAAGCTGATGAATTGACTTATTCGCTTCATATCGTCATAAGATATGAGATAGAGAAAGGTCTTTTTGATAAGACATTAAGTACTAAGGATTTAAATAAAGTTTGGAATCAAAAATATAAGGATTATTTAGGACTGGATGTCGAAGATGATAGAAGTGGAATATTGCAGGATGTTCATTGGTGTGATTCTTTCGCCTATTTTCCTGTATATGCAGTTGGAAATTCATACAACATCATGTATAGAAACGTAATGGATAAATCCTTTAAGAAGTATGGTGGATTAGATCAGGTGTTGAAAGAGGGTAGAATGGATTTGGTCAAAGACTGGATGACTAAGAGAGTGTTTAAGAATGCATGTCTATTAGATCCTAAGGATTGGATTAAGTCTATAACTCACAAAGAATTTAGTTCTAAGGAATTCATAGATTATTTGGATAAGAAGTACAAGGGGATATATAAGTAAAGATTCTTTGATAAATATTTAGATTCGAAATAATATAGACTTAGTTAATTAAAAGGTAGGTTTCTACCTTTTTTGTTTATAATTGCAAAATTGTTTTATTTATCCTCGATTGAAGTAAAAACAAAAAAGATAAATAGGTAAATATGAGTCGGTGAGAATGTAAATCTTCAGTAAAAACTAATGAAATTTGCTGAAAACGTATCTTGATAGCTCTTTCAAGCAAGATACATGTTAAGATTAAATTGGAGGGAGAATAAATTCCAAACAATGAAAAAGAAGAATCATTTAATTGCTTTATCCGTTTTGATTGCGTCATTAGTCGGATGTAATGGAGGAAATGATAGTTCTACTACTCAGCCTGGTAGCAACAATCCCACTACTCCAACCGCTCCATCTACTCAACAACCTGAGAAGAAGACTGGAACAGTTACTATTGGAGCAGTTGAGCATGGTAGTGTCACTGCTGATAAGATGACTGCTGAAGTTGGTGCTGATGTCACCTTTACTGTTACTCCTGATGAGAACTATTCAGTAAAGTCATTTAAAGTCAACAATGATGAAAAACAGCTGAATGACTCTAATCAAGTTGTTGTAAAGATGGTCGAAGGTGGTCTCACTGTATCTGCTGAATTTGAAATCAACAGTGCTGCAGTCACTATCACTCAAGCCGATCATGGAAGCATTAGTGCTGATAAGTCTACTGCTAAGATTGGTGAAAATGTCACCTTCACTGTTGCTCCAGAAGCAAATTATGTAGTTTCATCATTTAAAGTAAATGATGCTGATGTTGCTTTGGATGGTAATAATCAAGCTGTAGTAGTTATGGTAGCCGGTGGCTTGAATGTTACTGCTTCATTTGAATTAGGATCTGGAACAGTCACCATTGGAACTATTGAACATGGTGCTGTCACTGCTGACAAGATGACTGCTAAGATCGGTGAAGATGTAACATTCAAGATTACTTCTGATACTGGATATGATGTGAGTTTCTTTAAGGTGAATGGAAGTGATGCTGACTATGTGACTAAGGAAGATTCAACTACTGGAAAGACTTATTGGGAAGCCAAGGTGAAGATGGTCTCCGGTGGACTTACTGTCACTGCTGAATTTAAGTTAGCCGTATACTCTATCGAATGGGATACTCCTACTCATGGTACTATTGCTGTAGAAGGTGGTAAAACTTCAGCTACATATGGTGAAGAAGTTAAGTTCGTTTTCACACCTGAAACTGGATATGAGATTAAATACTTAACTATTAATGAAGAGCAAGTACAATGGGCTAGCGACAATACATATACCACTACTATGGGCGAATATGGATTGTTCGTCACTGTACTGTTCGGCCTTGAAAATGAAACTGTCACAGTCAATGCCGGCGAACATGGAACGATTGAACATAAGAATAAATTAGATGATTTTCAGGATTATAAATATGGTGATACTGCAGTCGTCACTGTAACTCCTAATGAAGGATTCATGATCGAGACTATCACAGTTGACGGAAAAGCTATCGAAGTACCTGAAGATAAGAAAGGTGGATATTCTTTTGAACAATTAGTTGAGAAGGATCTTAATATCTCAGCTACCTTCACAGATGTTCATACAATATCTGAGTTTACTGATTCTGTTATCGCTGAGATTAAAAATGCTCAAGATATCAAGGTTAAGCTTGCAGGAGATGTCACTCTCGGTGTAACTTTACCTTTAGCTAAAGGAACCACTGAATATGATTTGGATGGGCATACCATCACTAGCACATTGGATGGAATGCTTAGAGATGCCAATACTGATACTAAAGCCCTTGGAAACAAGTCTGTCACATTGAAGAATGGAAGCATCATTTCTAATTATGACAAGGGAACAGTCAATGTCATCGATTCTTCGTATCTTGCAGCTTTTACATTAGATGGAGTCACTGTAAGCAATAGTAGTATTAGTACAGTTAATCCTATCACTGGTATTTATTGCTCCAGCACTACTGAAACTAAGATTTTGAATTCTACAATCAATATCAAAGGTAGCTCAAATTTAGGTGCTTATGGTATAGGAACTAATAACCTCGACGGTGAAAACAAGACTATTACAATTGATAATACTAAGGTCACAGTTACTTCTGATGACTTTGATAACACTGCATTCTTAGGCAATACTGAAGGAATTAAGGTAGTTGTAAAGAATTCAACCTTTACTGCTGATAGACAAGCAGTCATTGCTAGAACTGGAAACTGGGATATCTCAGGATCTATCTTTGTATCCACAGGTAAATGGTTGGATGCTGAAGCTAATTTTACTACTAATACAAAATATAAGACCACTGCCGGATCTTGGAAGTCTGGAAATGAAGTAGTTTCTGGTGGATTGATCTTAGGTGATGAAACAACAAGTGCATACAATACACCTGTTGTTGTTACATTGAAGGATAACAAGTTCACAGTTGCAAAGGGTGACAAGATGTCCATTCATTCTGATGGAACTGTAGCAACTACAGTCACAATGGATGCCTTGACTGCTGTTGAAGCATATGGTTATGATCACGATGAAGATAAAACTACAGTTGTTACTGAGAATAATGTGGTGAAGAAGACCCTCAAAGAGTTGAATGAGATGACAACTGATGATAATGCAAATCTATATGTAACAACTGGTGTGTTGACTGAGATTAAAAACGCACAATTTGGAAATCTTTATTTGACTGATAAGGCTACTGGTGAGGAATTATATGTATATGGTACATATTTAGATAATAACTATTCATTTGATGGAACTAAGTTCTCATTTGATAAAGGTGCTAAAGTTATCACTTCAGATTATTTAGGTAAAGAAATCACTATTGCAGGAACATTCCAAAATTTTAAAGGTACTAAGGAATTAATCAATGCAGTGGTTATTGATTCTTCAGCTGAGAAGGTAGCTGCTAAGGTAGTGACTGAATATGATGCTGAAAAGGGAACAGTCACAGTTGAGGAAGGAAAGCTTGGAGATAAACTTACGGTCACTGCTACACCTAAGGAAGGATATAAAGTCTCTTCCATCAAGGTCAATGATCAAGCTTTGACTGTAGCCGATGATAACACAGCTGAGTTTACTGCTGAATTGAACAACAAAGTTGTAGTCGAGTTTGTAAGTGAATCTGCTCCTGTGGCTAAGGTGTACAATGTGTTGTTTAATAAAGATAATAACAAAGAGGCAGTACAAGATTACAAAAGTAAATGGACAAATGTAACTGATGGTATTACTTATAATGTAGAGAATTGTAATAATAATAAAAACGGCTGGGATTATATTAAAATCGGCTCCAAAAGTGGAGCATCTGTCGGCTCTATTGCTACCGCTTCCCCATTTGCTGAAGCTATTGCTGAGTCAGCAATTACTATTGATAAAGTAAATGTTACATATATTAATAGCATTAAGTTGTTAGTCTCTACTACAGACAATTTTGCTCCTGATACAACCACTTCTTATGATGTGAATGTTGCAAAAGGAGAACAAATAACTAAAATAACTACTCCTGTTGCAAATGCATATTACAAATATGAAATTGATTGCAAACAAACAAATAAGGAGATTGGAAATGGACCTATCCAAATTTCCAAAATAACTTTCACTACTGTTGCTGAATAATATTAGTTAGATTTAAAAAGGGTGGGCTATAAAACCCATCCTTTTTCTTTTATGATTTTATATGCCTTATTGAAGCAATCTTTCTTTGCTTTTTCTTGTGAGTCACCTTTGCCATGACATTCTTCATCAGATATTCTTATTGTAGCTATTATATTGTTTTTATCCTCGTTATTGAAAGAAAATAGCTTTTTAGAGTAGATGTTTTCTTTTTGAAGCCACATTCTTACAAGGCATTGATAGTCTTTCTTTTCTTCCAAAAAAGATTGTATATTTGAAAGAAAATAGTCAAGATTTAACATCTTTACGATAACTTTTTCTATTTCTTCGTAATTCCATTTAGAATCAATAACTACTGCTCCTATAATTGATTCAAATAAATCCTCTTGTGTTTTATCTTTTGTATTGACTCCTTCCTTTTTATCTCCTTCACTCATCAATAAGAAGTTAGACAAGCCTAATTCCTTAATTCTAGTAGATAGAGTGTCTCTATCTACTAAATTGGATTTGATCATCGTCATAGTGCCTTCATCAAAAGGATTGAATGAGAAACCATTATTATAAGTTCCGAATTTCTCGCATAGCTTTTTTGCTACGATGACATCTATAGCTTCATCACCTATGAATTCTAAACATTCATTATTTTTTATATCTTTATGCTCGTTTGAATAAGACTTTCTAGTGAATGATTGGATTAGTAAATTCTTGTCCTTGAATTCATATCCTATAATTTTTTCTAATTTTATTATTTGTTGTTCATTCATATGGGTACCTCTGTATATAAGTAAAGAATGATTTATTTATATCACAATAAATTTAAATTTCGGTACATAAAAGTGTTAGCTTGGGTATTTCTCAGGGACATCTATGTCTATTTTCAGGGACTTGAAGACCTTAGATATTGAGAGATCTTATCGTAATTTATCAGTTTTAGAAAGCAATATTCTCTTCTTTTGAAATCACCATTTTTTTGCCCTTTTCTAGAACCAAGTTGATCAGCTCAAGTTTATGGGTACACAACAAAAAACACTACAATAATGTAGTGTTTTAATCAAATACATCTTTATCCTTTATAAGGAGGAAGAGGAGGTGGAGGAAGAGGTATTGAGCTTTCAGAAGCAATCTTATATTCACCACCATCCTCATATAAGTAAATAGTTGTAGATAAAATTGAGAACTTCAATGCAATCTTATTGTTGTATGAAGTGATTAGATAATTATAATTTGTTGTTCCATCGCTCAGCACATATGAAGTTATTTTTGTAATAGGATCTATGACAGCTTTAAATGAATATGTAGTTCCACTAGTTGTCGTATAGTCTCTAACAAACTTTGTTATATCGAAATCGACTGAATTCAATGTCTCATTGTTATATTCGACTTTCTTTATTCCATCTACTTCTTTGAATTTGAATGTCGATGAACTTGTTGTTATTGTTGTTACTCCATCTTTGCTTTCATATGAAGAATAAGAAGTTAATGATCCATTTACATATAACTGATCAGCGGTTAGATATATGACAGTCGAATTATCACCGTTTGCATATACTCCGTTATAGTTGTAGATATAGTCAACGGCATATCTATTATTGAATGAGACCAAACTAGCTCCATCTTTAATAAAATAGACTTCAGTTAAGTTGCTGTATTTCATAGCTACTCTTACAGCTTTGTTTCCCTGGTATGTAGTTATGCTCAATGAATAGTCATATTCCTTCTCGACTAATCCATCATTAGTATCGTTGAGACTATCAGCATACATCTTTCCATCAGAAGTGATTCTTATCTTTTCTGTTCCATAGGCGCCATTGAATTCATATGTGCCTACCAAATCTAAGAACATGTCATATGGAACGAAAGTTTCATTTGGAGTGAATACATTATTTTTAAATACTCCTCCAACCATAGCGTTGTTTGATCCTACTTCTATCAAATGTTCTTCATTATTGATGGTGAAATAAAGACCGATCACATATGCAAATGAATCTTTTATGTAGTATGGCTTCATTTCATAATCGACTTTATTTTCTTTATAAGTTAATTTATCTGCAGCGATAGTTAAGTCGATTTGATATTTGGTGGTGTATTCGCCTAATAGAGATTCAAAACTGCTAGTAGGTATGAATATCTTTGATTCATCTCCTTTTATCAATTCAAATGCTTTGATTCCAGTGTCGAATAATTTGAATTGATATGTATTTGAATCCATTGTGAATTCTAGATAAGTGGAATCAGAAGAAGGAACATATAGAATACTAGAATCGACGGTCTTAGATTGATAGGTTACCTTTAAATCTTTGTCTACCACCAATGTTTCTTTCTCAGTCTTTGATTTGTATGTGAAGTCATTTACAAAGTAATTTGAATAAAGAGATTTATTTACTAAGAATAACTCTTTTTCACCTACATATCCTTTGATTACGTAATGAGAAGCCATATCGTCTTTATAAGGAACAAAATGATATGTCTTTCCATTGTATTCAACTTTTATAGCTTTGAAGTTTTTATAGACATCAAAGCTAAATGATGTTTCAACATTATTGATTTTCAATTTGTTAGTATTTGTCTCCTCATCTAAGCTGAAGGAGAAATTGAAATCCTTATAAGAGAAGCTACCATATAAATATGAAGAATAATCTTCATACGGCATGAATGTTTCTTTATCTGAAGAATCTATAAAGGTAATTCCATAAGCACTAGGTTTTACTAAATAAGACTTACTTCCGGAAGTGATTCTATATTCACTTCCTTCTTTTTCATCTACGATTCCTTCTATTTGATATGTATCGCCATCAAAGGATACAGTCTTATTATCAAAATCATAGGATAAGTCTATTGTCTTTGATCCATCAAAGACATCATAGTTCATAAAAGCAGGACAGCTTCTGAATACGACTTTATTATTTGATAATATGTTGACTAAATCTATATAAGACCCGTTATTTTCTAGCATCATAGATTCATATAGATAATTATCAGTGTAGTCGTAGTAATCTGCTATTAATTCGACAGTTCCATCCACGTCTTTCAAGTAGGATTTTGTATAGTAGGAATTTAAAGTTGATCCAGCTGCAGTGGATTGTCTAACTAAGAATACATCTCTATCGACTGAATAATCTCCGCTGAAATAGTAGATTAAATCATATTTGGAAACTTCTGCTTCATAATAAGATGAGAAGAATGCTCCATTCATGCTTTTGATAGAAGGCATGAATGAATAAGACTCATCACCTTTCTCAAGAATTAAGACCATCTTTTCATCAAAAGATAGGTAGGCCTTATAGTCATCATCATTAATAGCTTTGGAGAATGATATTACTGTTCTTGTTATATCATCACCTTGTATTTCTTCATCTATAGAAGTTGGGATTAGATTTTTTGATTGACCATCTTTTGTGATGGTTAATCTTTTATTTGTTATAGTAACTTCACCTAATTGACCTTCATAGGTGTAGTCATCAATGACATCTAAATCATAATCAGAGAAATCAGGTGCTGTAGGTTGTGTTGGTGTAAAAGATGAATTTGGTGTAGTAGATCCAGGAGTTTGAGAAGAAGATGGCTTAATCTCATTGCAACTGGTCAAGCTCATCAATACAAGAGTAGATATTGATATTAGTTTTTTAAATTTCATATATTTTGCTCCTTTTATATAGATTTAGGACATTAGAATAAATGTTCTATTAAATAATTTCAAATAGTATTGAAAACTTATCAATAAGAACTCCGCAAAATATGTAATTGATTAAAACACAACGAGTATAAATTTTATGTACACAAGAGTGTTAGTCGAGGTACTTCTTGTATTCCGCACTGAACCTGATTTGCTCAAACACTATATCAAAAAAATACTTTAACGAAAGAACAATCAATAAAACAAAAGACTTTTCTAGTAAATGAAAGAATAATAAAAGATACGCAGCCCTAAAACGATAATGAATTGTCTATAGTCGAACTATTTCATTTATATATAAAAAGTTGGTAACATCAAATTTTGTAGAAAATAAGACAATAAATTCTTATTTGGCTAAAATTAATTGAAAAAGAAAAATAATAAAGATTATA
>ULVB01001591.1_pt1 | contig 26064 bp, 24 predicted proteins | sample 1959071 | NCBI WGS metagenome assembly ULVB01 (sample SAMEA4835776, study PRJEB28245) | human gut metagenome | biome: gut microbiome; material: fecal sample | place: Denmark | collected 2008 | reverse complement strand
CTTTTTTATATAAATAATAGTGAATTTAATAATAAATATTTGTATAAAATGCGAATAGATTTTTTAATCTTGATATTATATAATTTAACCATTACAATATTACACTTTCATATAGAAAGTTTTTAGGAGGAATTATTATGAATCAACAGTCAGCAGGTAAAATGTTAAAGGTTACAGGTATTCTTTCAATTATTTTTGGAGCTATTTCAATCGTAGCTTAATTGATACTTCTTTTTGGCTCTGTTTTATTAGCAACAGCTGCAAATGCTATCGCAGATAGTGCAACTGCTTCAGCTGTTAGTGGACTTCTTACTCTTGCAGTTATTATAGCTATAATAGCAAGCGTTGCAGAGTTTGTTGCTGGTATTCTTGGTGTTGTTAATGCTAATAAGCCGGAAAAGGCAAATGTATGCTTTATTTTTGGTATCATCAATATTGTTATCGGTATCGCAAGCATTATCCTTAATATCTCATCAGGCGAGTTCAATATCATATCTATTGTTTCTGCTCTTGCACTTCCTGTTCTTTATACTATCGCAGCATATTTCTTAAAGAATGGTGCAAACAACAATGTAATGTAATTTAAACATATACATAATAGTTGAAAAACTCTCGCATTATTAAACAAGTCCAGTAAAGACATACAATGAAAGAACACCCCCTTACGGTAGAAATGTAAGTAAACATTTAACCGTAAGGGGGAATTTTTATGTTAAGAGAGTAGTAATATTTGAAAGTATATGAGAAAGAAATTTTGATTTTAAGGGGATAGGAGATTAATAAAACGAGAAATATCAGTAAAAAGGAGCGGACATTGCCCACTCCTTAAGAGGTAAGAAAAGCTGTTAATTGTTTTATAAAAATGGTTAGTTGAACGGAAATGGCAATATCTCATCAAAGCCAATTAATTTATATTCATTTAAAGATTTTGCTAAGATTATTACAAAATCTTTATCACAAAATTCACTTAAAAACTGTCGACACATTCCGCAAGGCGGACAATAATCCAAATTTGAATTATCCACAAAGCCACCAACTATTGTAATAGCCTTAAAATTATGCTTACCCGATGAAATTGCCTTAGAAATAGCTGTTCTCTCCGCACATATTCCAACAGGATATGATGAATTTTCAATATTACAGCCACCATAGATTTCGCCGTCATCACAAAGTAATGCTGAACCAACTGCAAATTTTGAATAAGGAGAATAGCTTAATTTCCTTATAGAAAAGGCTGTATGAATCAAGTCTGAAATTTCTTTATTAGTCAGCTTATACATCAGTCATTCACAATCTTCCACTTAACACCTTGAGGTGTATCTTCAAGAACGATATGTCTTGCTTTAAGCTCGTCACGAATCTTATCTGCTGTTGCCCAGTCCTTGTTTTTACGAGCTTCATTTCTTTGTGTGATAAGTGCTTCAATCTCATCATCGAGAGAAGTTTTTTCGTCTACATAAAGCAAACCAAGAACATTTGCAAGTTCCATAAAGATTTTGAGTGATTCCTCAGCAAGCTTCTTTGAAGGTGCGTTAGTAATATTTGTATTTATATCCTTTGCAAGCTCGAACATAACAGTTATAGCATCTGCTGTGTTGAGGTCATCGTCCATAGCAGATATGAATTTCTGGCGGTGCTTATCGTAAGCCTCGATAAGTGCATTATCGCCGTCATTTTCAGCAACAGCTGCATTTTCGATAGCAAATTCAAGATTATTTTTGCAGTTATAAAGGCGCTCAAGAGATGCCTTGCACTGCTCAATAATTTCAACAGAGTAGTTAATTGGCATACGATAATGTGAAGAAACCATCAGATAACGAATAGGCTCATAGCCGTATTTCTCAGCAACATCTCTTACTGTAAAGAAGTTTCCGAGCGATTTAGACATCTTTTTATTATCAACATTGATGTAGCCATTGTGCATCCAGTAATGTGCAAAAGGAACGCCGTTGCAGCATTCACTTTGAGCAATTTCGTTTTCGTGGTGTGGGAAAATCAAGTCCTGACCACCGCAATGAATATCAATAGTTTCGCCAAGGTATCTTCTTGCCATTGAAGAACACTCAATGTGCCAACCTGGTCTACCATTTCCCCAAGGAGTTTCCCAAGATGGTTCGCCTGGCTTTGCACCTTTCCAAAGAGCGAAATCCATAGGATTTTCTTTTCTTTCGCCGATATTTATTCTTGCACCTGCCTCCAAATCTTCCAGAGGCTGATGTGAAAGCTTACCATATTCATTAAATTTTGCTGGTCTGAAATAGACATCTCCATTATCAACAGCATAAGCATAGCCCTTGTCGATAAGAGTTTTAATCATATCAATGATTTCATTCATATTTTCAGTAGCTCTTGGGTGAACGCTTGCCTCACGAATATTCAAGCCCTTAGCATCAATTTTATATTCCTTGATAAATTTTTCTGAAACAGAAATATAATCCGAACCGGTTTCATTAGCCTTGTTGATAATTTTATCGTCAATATCTGTAAAATTCTGAACGAAAGTAACCTTAAAACCTCTGTATTCGAGGTAGCGTCTTAGAATATCAAAAACGCAGATAGGTCTTGCATTACCGATATGAATATAGTTATAAACTGTTGGTCCGCAGGCATAAATCTTAGCTTCGCCATCTTTGATAGGGATAAATTCTTCCTTCGTTCTTGTCAAGGTATTAAAAATCTTCATAAAAACACTCCTTTTTATAATATAAAAAAATCCCGCTCCTGAAAAAGTTCAGGGGCGAGATTATCGCTGTTCCACCCTAATTTAACAGAAAAATTCTGTCCTCATTAAAATCCTTAACGCAGACAATACGCACAGTCATTTCCTACTGTGTGCTGACGGGTGCATTTCATAATATCGCATATAGAGGTCTTTCAGCTATGACCTCCTCTCTGTGATAGGCGAATATTACTACTTCTCCCGTTAAACGCATTTTATATATTAATTGTTGAAGTAATGAGTTCAAAAGCTTTGATAGCACGAATTCTATTTTCAGTGGAATAATTTTGCTTAAACGAAAGCACAAGGCTATTTGCGATATGGCTTGTGTTTGAGTTATTTGTGTTTCAAATTATATACCGACTAATCATAAAAGTCAAGCAAGTGAATGATTGTAAAACTTTATTTTATGTTTAATTACTCATCATTTCTGAGATAAGCAGCAGAATCCTTGCCAAATTTTCTGAAACGATTATATCTGTTATCGAGTAACACATCTACTGGCTGTTCAAGTTTTTTGCTGACAGTCTGTTCAATAATGTGCTTTAAACCGTCAAAAAGCTTGCTGTCGAGGTCTTTTGGCTCTCTTATAATTCTTTCTATAACGCCCATAGAGAAAAGGTCCTGAGAGGTTATTTTTAAGCATTCCGATGCTTCAGCAGTTTTGCTCGAATCTTTCCAAAGAATACTTGCACAGCCCTCAGGAGAGATAACAGAATAAATAGCATTCTCAAGCATCCATACCTCATCTGCAACTGCGAGTGCCAATGCACCACCGCTTCCGCCTTCACCGATGAGAATAGTAAGAATAGGTGTTTTGAGAGTCATCATTTCCATAAGATTTTCGGCGATTGCCTGACCTTGACCACGCTCCTCAGCACCAATACCACAATATGCACCTGATGTATCGACGAAACAGATGACAGGCCGTCTGAACTTTTCAGCCTGTTTCATAAGTCTTAGAGCTTTGCGGTAGCCCTCAGGGTGAGCAGAACCGAAATTTCTTTCCATTCTTTCCTTGAGGTTTCTGCCTTTTTCTATGCCAATGACTGTTACAGGCATATCATTAAGCTTTGCTATACCGCCGACAATAGCCTTATCATCGCCGAACTTTCTGTCTCCGTGAAGCTCTATAAAGGAATCTCCGAATATTTTAGTTATATAGTCGATTGAAGTAGGTCTGTTATTTGCTCTTGCAGCATTAACTTTATCTATCGCACTCATCTTAGATTCCCTCCTTAGAATGAAGCTTCAAAAGCTTTGAAAGTGTCTTTTTCATATCCTTGCGGTTGACAACAGCATCAACAAAGCCTTTTTCAAGGAGAAATTCAGCTGTCTGAAAGTCCTTAGGAAGTTTTTGACGAATAGTCTGTTCTATAACTCTTGGTCCGGCAAAACCGATAAGGGCTTTTGGCTCAGCAAGAATAATATCGCCCTCCATAGCAAAGCTTGCAGTAACACCGCCAGTTGTAGGGTCTGTAAGGACTGTTATATAGAGCAAGCCTTTGTCACTGTGACGCTTAACAGCGCCACTTGTTTTAGCCATCTGCATAAGAGAGAGGATACCCTCCTGCATTCTTGCACCACCAGAAACAGTAAAAACGACAACAGGTAGGTTATTTTTCGTTGCATATTCAAATGCACGAGTTATTTTTTCGCCTGTGACAGTTCCCATAGAGCCCATCATAAAAGATGAATCCATCACGCAAAGCACAGTCTTAGAACCCTCAATTTCTGCTGTACCGCAGATAACAGATTCATTCTCTCCGCTTGACATCTTTGATGTTTTAAGCTTGCGGGTATATTCAGGAAAATCAAGAATATTTTCAGAAACGAGGTCAGCGTCCATTTCCTTAAAGCTGTCCTCATCAACGGTTATATTTATGCGGTAGCGAGCATTTATGCGAAAGTGATGACCGCACTTGCTACAAACCTTTAGGTTATCCTCAAGGTCAGAGGTAAGAATCATATTTTTGCAAGCAGGGCATTTAACCCAAAGCTCATCTGGAATAAATGGATGGGTTTCTGCCCATTCGCCCTGATTTTCAAGCTCATTTTTTGGCTTCATAAAATTAAAAATATCAGAATTAAACATTAAAGCTTTTTCCTTTCCGCTCAAAGTACCCAAAGGCTTGTAGATATATTATAGTTAGCTTTGAGCAAATTACTCGTCCTTTTGTTTGTTACGGCGTTTATCAAAATCTTCCATAAAGCCTGTTGTATAAGTGCCGTCAACAAATTCCTTATCAGATAGTATATCTAAATGAAGATTTCTGTTATGAGTAATGCCCTGAATAATAAGCTCACTGAGAGCCATTTTCATTTTTCTTATAGCAAGCTCACGAGAACGAGCCTGAACAATAAGCTTTCCTATCATAGAATCATAATATGGAGGTACAGTATAGTCTTGATATATAGCAGTATCAAAACGAACATTAGGACCACCAGGAATATGTAAAAGATTGATAGTACCACAGCTTGGACGGTAATTATTATCAGGGTCTTCTGAGTTGATACGGCATTCTATGGCACTTCCGTGAATAAAAATCTTATCTTGCGTCATAGAAAGCTTTGCACCTGCGGCAATTCTGATTTGCCATTGAACAAGGTCGATACCTACGACCATTTCTGTAACAGGGTGCTCAACCTGAAGTCTTGTATTCATTTCCATAAAGTAGAAATTCTTGTCTTTATCGAGCAAGAATTCTACTGTACCAGCATTCTCATAGCCAACGGCGAGAGCAGCCTTTTTAGCAGCTTCCATCATATTTGCACGAATTTCAGGAGTGATGGCAGGGGAGGGGCTTTCCTCGATAAGCTTCTGATTTTTACGCTGAACAGAGCATTCACGCTCACCAAGGCAAACTACATTGCCAAACTTATCACAAAGCAACTGCATTTCAATATGCTTAACAGGCTTGAGGTACTTTTCAATATAAACAGCACCATCACCAAAAGCACTTTGAGCCTCTGCTGATGCCGAGTGGAAAGCGTTTTCAAATTCGTCCTCGTTATGTACAAGACGAATACCACGACCGCCACCGCCAGAACGAGCTTTTATAAGGATAGGATATCCGATTTCTGCAGCTTTTTCCTTAGCAATATTTACATCTTCTATTATATCAGTACCAGGAGTTACAGGAACGCCTGCGTTTCTCATAGTTCTGCGAGCCTCGTCCTTGTCGCCAAGCTTAGAAATCATTTCGCTTGAAGGACCGATAAACTCAATATTACACTTTTCACAAAGTGAAACGAATTTTGCATTTTCAGAAAGAAGTCCGTATCCTGGGTGAATAGCCTGAGCACCAGAAATAACAGCAACTGTAAGTATAGCAGCCATATTAAGATAGCTGTCGCCAACCTGAGGACCACCAATGCAGTAGCTTTCATCAGCTATGCTGACATGAAGAGCGTCCTTATCAGCCTGAGAATAAACAGCAACAGTAGAAATGCCCATCTCTCGGCAGGCACGAATAATTCTTACAGCAATTTCGCCTCTGTTTGCAATCAATATTTTAGAAAACAATGTCTTTACTCCCTTTCAATAAGAGCAAAAGAGAAATTGGCACTAACACAGAGTTTACCGTTTACAGTACCCTTGCCCTCGATAAAATAGAACATACCACGATTTCTTGTAAGCTTGCATTCAATCTCAAATGTATCGCCAGGGCGAACCATTTCTTTAAAGCGAGCCTTTTCAATGCTTGTGAAGTATGGGGTGCTTACTGCAGATTTTTCAGCAATAATAATAGCACTTGTCTGAGCCATCATTTCGCAGAGTATGACTCCCGGAACAATAGGGTTGCCCGGAAAATGACCATCAAGAAACCATTCGTCACCGACAATAGTTTTCTTGCCGACAGAAGTATCTTTTGAAATTTTTGTGGCCTCATCAATGAGGAGCATAGAATTTCTGTGAGGGATAATAGCTTTAAGTTCTTCCTTATTCACTGTTTTTCAATTCCTTTCACAAACAAAACAAAGCTTGAAAGAATCACGACCTAAAGAAGTCGAAATTCTTTCAAACTCCGAATTGATATTTTATTTTACCATAAATAAAGCCTGACCGTATTCTACAACCTGACCGTTTTCAGCACAAATGCTTACGATTTCGCCGTCTTTTTCAGCAGTAACCTCGTTCATAAGCTTCATAGCCTCAATCAGACAAAGAACATCACCCTTATGTACCTTAGAACCTACCTTAACATAAGGCTCAGCATCAGGAGAAGATGCCGCATAGAAAACACCTACCATAGGAGATGGAATAGGAGTGCCTTCCTGAACAGCTTCTTCCTTTGTGCAAGTAGACGGTGCGTCGTTAGAAACTGCTTGTGGAATAGTAGTTGTAACAGTAGTAGGCTGTTGTGCTATTATAGGTTGTTCATTAGCAACAATAACAGGAGCGGCTGTTGTTTGCTTGAATATCAATCTTTCGCCGTCCATTCCTCTTACTTCAAGCTCAGTTGCTTTTGAGCTATCGAATGCGTTCAAAAGCTCCTTGATTTCGTCAATATCAAAAATTGGCATTTGATTCATTCCTTTCAGCGGTTTTTTACCGCTCCTTTTTGTTTAAAGGCAAAGCCATTTAATAAGCTATTTAAAAGGCTTTTATAGATTTATTAAAAATTTTCTTATTCGTTTACTTTCTTCAAAGCGATACAAGCGTTGTGACCGCCGAAACCAAATGTAGTTGATGCAGCAGCAGTAAGTGGTGCTTCAACAGCCTTGTTAGGAACATAGTTGAGGTCACATTCTGGGTCTGGCTCTTCAAGTCCGATAGTAGGAGGAACGATTCCATTCTTAACAGCAAGAGCAGCAACAATAGCTTCAACTGCACCTGTTGCACCGAGCATATGTCCTGTCATAGACTTTGTTGAGCTGATATATGCGTCATAAGCCTTTTCGCCGAGAGCTCTCTTGAAAGCGGCTGTTTCTGTCTTATCATTTGCAGGTGTGCTTGTGCCGTGAGCATTGATATAGAGAGTATCATCATCAGTGATACCAGCCTCTTTTAATGCGATTTCTACGCAACGAGCTGCACCAGCTGCCTCTGGGTCTGGAGCTGTAACATGGTGTGCATCGCAGGTATTGCCATATCCTGCAACCTCTGCATAAATCTTAGCACCACGAGCAACAGCGTGTTCGTATTCTTCAAGAACGAGTATACCAGCACCCTCACCCATAACAAAGCCATCACGGCGTTTGTCAAATGGGATAGATGAGCTATTTGGGTCATTTCTTGTGGAAAGAGCCATACAGCTTGAGAAACCTGCTATTGCAAGAGGTGTAATAGCGGCCTCAGCACCACCAGTGATGATAGCGTCTGCATAACCGTTCTTAATTGCGTGAAAAGCTTCACCGACAGCGTGTGTTGATGTAGCACAAGCTGTGACAACAGGGAGGCAAGGACCTTTTGCACTAAAACGGATAGCAATAAGACCAGCAGCCATATTACCTATCATCATAGGAATAAAGAATGGAGAAATCTTTTTCTCGGCAATCATATTTTCACATTGAGTGAAAAATGTGTGCATACCACCTGTACCAGAACCAACATAAACACCAAGCTTTTCGTCTTCAATAGTACCGATAATGCCACTATCCTCGACTGCCTGACAAGCTGCTGCAATAGCATACTGACAGAAAAGGTCAGTCTTTCTGAGTTCCTTTTTCTCGATATATTTTGTTGGGTCGAAGTCCTTAACTTCAGCAGCAACCTTAACCTTGAGCTTTTCTGTATCAAAGCTCTTTATATAGTCGATACCATTTTTACCATTTACAAGTGAATCCCACATTGTTTCTATATCGTTTCCGACAGGTGTTACAGCACCGATACCGGTTATAACAACTCTTCTCATTTAAAACAATTCCTTTCTCATAACTCAGACAAATTCCGAGTGTTCCAACAATTATACTCCTAAATATATCAAGCGAAAGGCAAATTACATCGCCATACCGCCATCAACCTTAATAACTTCACCTGTGATATATGAAGCTTCGTCACTTGCAAGGAATGCAACAGTGTTAGCTATATCATCAGGAGTACCCATTTTCTTTGCAGGGATAGATGCCATTATAGCTTCCTTGTTTTTGTCGCTGAGAGCGGCAGTCATATCAGTTCCGATAAAACCAGGAGCAATAGCATTAACAGTTACGCCACGAGCAGCAAGCTCTTTAGCAACTGATTTTGTCATGCCAATAATACCAGCCTTAGCAGCAGCATAATTAGCCTGACCAGCGTTGCCATTAAGACCAACAACAGATGAAAGGTTGATAATTCTGCCACGACGCTTTTTCATCATATGCTGATATACATTCTTAATCATATTGAATGTACCCTTGAGGTTTACATCAATAACTCTGTCAAAGTCCTCTTCTTTCATAGAGAGAACCAAGCAGTCTTTAACGATACCAGCATTATTTACAAGAATATCAACACCGCCGAATTCCTCGATTACAGAAGCGATAAGTTCTTTTGCAGAATCAAAGCTTGAAATATCACAGCAGTATGCCTTAGCTTTTACACCAAGAGACTCAATTTCTGCAACAGTTTCGTTAGCTTTTTCAGCATTTCCTGCATATACAACAGCTACATTTGCACCGAGAGCAGCAAGCTTTAAAGCAACAGCCTTGCCGATACCTCTTGAAGCACCAGTAACGATTGCGTTTTTATTAGTTAATTCAAACATTTATACTCATTCCTTTCAAGGTTAAACCCTTAAAGCTGAAGGCTCGTTTTATTTCTTAGCTTTAACCAAGAACAACAGCTTTAGCCTCATCTAAGGTAGCCTTGTTTTCAACATTAACAGCAGTAACCTCCTTGCTTGTTTTTTTAACAAGGCCAACAAGAGTTTTGCCTACACCAACTTCAATAAAGGTATCTGCACCCTCTGCGATAAGGTTTTCAACAGTAGTCTGCCATTTTACAGGGTTCATAACTTGCTTTGCAAGAAGTTCCTTAGCGTCTGATAATGTATAAGGCTTTGCAGTGAGATTAGCATAAACAGGGATAGTTGGTTCACTAAGAGTAATACCATCAAGGTATTCAGCAAGTCCCTTAGATGCACTTTCCATAAATGGAGAATGGAAAGCACCGCTTACAGCGAGTTTAACAGCCTTGCCCTTTTCAGCCTTTACATCTTCGCAGAGAGCGTCAATTTCATCCTCAGAGGCAGCAACAACTGTTTGTCCAGGGCAGTTATAGTTTACAGGCCAAGCCTTATTATATTTTTTGCAGATTTCTTCTACTTTATCTGTTGTGAGCTTAAGGATAGCTGCCATAGCACCCTTATTTTCGGCTGCAGCCTTATCCATAAGCTCTGCTCGTCTGCATACAAGTTTAAAAGCTTCTTCGTATGATAAGATTCCTGCGAAAGCTACAGCAGCAATTTCGCCAAGAGAGAAGCCAGCTATGTAATCGGGGTTAATGCCCGCCTCTTTAACTGCGGCTGCAGCTGCAAGGTCAACTGCAAACATACAAGGTTGAGTATTGATAGTTATACTAAGTTCTTCTTTAGTACCCTCGAAGCATTGTTTAATAGTTCCGGGACGAATTGTTTCAGCCATATCGAAAACAGCCTTTGCGGCAGGTGAGTTTTCATATAGTTCTTTACCCATTGATGGATATTGAGCACCTTGTCCTGAAAAAACAAAAACAGTTTTTGCCATAAGACTTTTAACCTCCGTTAAATTTATCGTATTTTAAGCATTATTTTAGATATGATTCCGAAAAAAGCAGATTTCATACCGAAAATAAATTATTTACACCAACGAATAATACAGCTTCCTGTTGTAAGACCTCCGCCGAAAGCACAAAGAGCGATTATATCACCCTTCTTGAGAAGTCCAGCCTGACTTGCTTCGTGGAGAGCAATAGGAACACTTCCTGAAGAAGTATTGCCATAGTGATTGATATTGCAGAAAAATCTTTCTCTTGGAATATCAAGCTTTGCTGCGGCTGTATTAATAATTCTGATATTAGCCTGATGAGGAATAACCCAATTAACATCACTCTGTTGAAGACCAGCTTCTTCAACGACTGTTCTTATACCCTCAGGCATAGCAGTTACAGCAAACTTATAAACATCATTACCCATCATCTGAAGAAGTGCAGGTTCAGGCTTATGTTCATAGAACGGAGAAGAGTTTTCACCGTGAGGAATACGAAGAACCTCGTCATTTCCTGCGGCAGTAAGATGAATTGCAAGGAGGTCATCACCCTCGCCAAGAACAGCGGCAGCACCGCCATCACCGAAAAGAACGCAGGTTGAACGGTCTTTCCAGTTTGTTATGTTAGAGAGGTTATCCATAGAAACGACAAGAACATACTTTACCTTTTTTCTTACAAAATAGCCATCTGCAACATCAAGAGCATAGATAAAGCCTGAGCAAGCGGCATTAAGGTCGAAAGCAGGGCATTTTGCACCAATTTCCTTTTGAATCATACAGCCCTGAGAAGGTGTAAGATTTTCGCCACGCATAGTAGAGCAAATAATGAGGTCAAGCTGTTCAGCAGTGATACCTGCATCATCAAGTGCCTCTTTAGCTGCTTTTACGCAAAGCTCAGTAATAGTTTCGTCCTTACAGATTCTTCTTTCTTCGATACCTGTTCTAGTACGAATCCATTCATCGTTTGTCTCAACGATAGTTGCAAGCTCATCATTTGTAAGGATATAATCAGGCACAGCCTTGCCTGTTCCGAGAATGCTGAAACTCATAAAAACTTTTCCTCCGTTTTTGAAATAAATATCTGATTTACGAAATAATTCGACCGAATAAGTCGAATTTTCAAGGAAAATTAAACATTGTAGTATTGTATAAAAATAATTTTCTTTGGCATATTATGCACATTTTATTTTAATATATAATACAGCCTTTGTCAAGTTATTATGCGACATAGGTGTCGGGTTGCTGCTCCTAAAACGGTGCGTGACCGCACAGGACAAGCCGCGAAACCGCTCGGCAAGTCTTGCTCGTAATGTATTAGAGAAGATTGTTGCTGCGAATGATAAAACTATCAATTAGCTAATTGACTTATCTAAGACAGATAAAAGTTTTGCTCAAGGCGGCGTGCCGCCGCTGTCAAGCCGCGGAATCGCTCGACAAGTCTCGCTCGTGATAAGCGTGAGAAATTTTTCACGCGGAGGACTAAACTACCGATTAGCTAATTGGCTTATCTAAGACAGATAAAAGTTTTGCTCAAGCTTTTTCAAAAGCTTGCAGGGTCGAGGGACAGAGTCCCTCGTGGGTGTTAAGGGCAAAGCCCTTAACATATCGTTCTTCTCAAGCGGTGGACGAAGTCCCACTCTCAAATTCCTTTTGTTAGTAACGATAGTTCCGCAAGGTTTTCACTTAAAGCACTTAAAAATCTTGCTCAATCCTTTTCAAAATTGTTATTAACTGCAAAAATCCTCCAAAAGACGATTAAGCTCTTTCTTAGATTCGGCTTTGATACCATCTTTTAGAGCCTCTTGGTCGCTTTTTGGAAGTTTAGCAGTAGATGCGTTTGTTATTTCTATCGGCTTGTCCGAATTTGATGAGTAAACAGCAATTTTCCCATTATATTCCTTTAAAATGTAAAATTCTTCAGATTTAGATAAAGCTTCAGAGCTTTCTTCAATATAGCTTGTCTGTGTAGTTGGAGGAGTGTTTTCAGCATTTACACTTGGCAAAGAGGGAATCAGTATACCATTTATAACAAGGCAGAATATCACAAAGCAACCTGTAACAGCAATCATTTTTTTCATTATAATTACTCTCCTTTTATGAAATATTTGGATTTTTCAAGCTTAATTTTGCCAGAAATATGGCGATTTATTCGTCAAATGCTATAAAATTTCTTTAAAATTTAGGTAAATCGCAAATATATTTTGAATTTTTTAATTTTTCATTCCATTTTTTTGATTTTATGGTATAATACTAAGGATAACATTCAATTCTTATATGTAAGATAAGCAAGCTATGATTATTTTTGATTTATTAGAACGAATTATTTTTCGGGAAAGGCGGGTTGTCGTGAATGAAAAATACTGATATAAGTAATTATTCTGACGAAGGTGGCGTGATGATTTTAACAGAGAACCACCCAGCTTTATCCAGAGTTTGGGGGATTGTTAAGAGAATACTTCTTACTGTCTTGCTGGTTGGAGCTATTACTGGTGTAGTAGTTATAATTTCTATTGTGGCTTATATAATTGATGTAGCAAACGAGCCGTTCAGTCTGGACCTCAGAAATGCAAAGAAAAATATAACCAGTAGTATTTATGTTACGAATGATGACGGAACAGTAACGCTCGACCAAAACCTTTATAACACAGCAAACCGTGTTTGGGTTGATTATAATAATATTCCAAAGGCGATGACAGATGCAGTTGTTTCTATTGAGGACAAGCGTTTCTATGACCATAAGGGTGTTGACTGGATTCGTACAAGTGGTGCTGTATTAAGCCTTATTACAGGAAGTGCTGATTACGGTGGCTCTACAATAACACAACAGCTTGTTAAGAATGTTACAGAGAATGATGATGTCAGCCTTAATCGTAAGATTACAGAAATATTTCACGCACTGGACCTCGAAAAGCAATACACTAAAGAGGAAATTCTTGAAGCTTACCTTAATATAGTAAACTTCGGAAGTGGTTGCAGTGGTGTTCAGGCTGCTGCAAATCTTTATTTTGATAAAGATATAAATGAGTGCTCTATTGCAGAGTGTGCGGCTATTGCAGGCATTACACAGAATCCTGCGGTTTATAATCCTCTTGCTTATCCTGAGAATAATAAAAAGCGTCGTGAAGTTGTTATCGGCGAGATGTATTCACAGGGCAGAATTACTCAGTCTGAGTATGAAGCGGCTATGAAAGAATCGGCAACAATGACCTTTGTTGGATATAGCTATAATGATGACGAGGACGAAGATACCACTCAAAGCTGGTATAATGATATGCTCTTTAGAGAAGTTTCTGAGGCCTTGCAAAAAAATCTTAATATAAGTGAAAGTGAAGCTGAAAGAAAGCTTTATACAGAAGGACTTAAAATATATTCAGCAATGGACCCAACAGCACAGAGTATAGCACAGAAAAAGGTTCTTCAGTGGAAAACTCCTAAGGATAAAAAGCTTGAATGTGGTTATATTATGATGGGACTTGACGGCAGGGTGCTTGCAACCATAGGCAGCCGTAAAGAAAAGGATGGATTATTCCTCTTTGATAGAGCAAATGGTGCATACCTACAGCCAGGTTCAACAATTAAGCCTATTGCGGTTTATGCTCCAGCTATTGAAGATAAGATAGTTAATTTCTCATCATTGATTTCAGATACAGCTATTCAGGATTGGTCTTATGATGCAAATGGAAATACCATAGCAGGCCCTAATAACTGGTACGAAGGCTATCGTGGCAATATTACAGTTATGACAGCCCTTGAAATTTCATCAAACGCAGCAACGGTTAATCTTCTAAATCAAATAGGTATGAGAGAAAGCTATAACTATGCTACAAATAAGTTTAAGCTTGCACATCTCGACCCCGACCAAGACTCAAAAAATATCGTTGCTATGTCTATGGGTGGTGTTCACGGAGGAACAACTGTCCGTGAAATGACAGCTTCATATATTCCATTCTGTAATGGTGGAACATACTATGAGCCATATACCTACTATTATGTGACTGACCAAGATAACAATATTATTCTTGACCAAAGAGATAAGAGAGTTTCCTCTCGTGCTATAAGTGAAGAAACAGCGGCAATCATGAATAGATTGCTCCATCAGGTTGTCAGTGATAAAGAGGGAATTGGTTATCGTGCAGCAGTTACTGGCTGGGATATTATAGGCAAGACAGGTACTACTGATAATACCTATGACAACTGGTTTGTAGGTGCTTCTCCTTATGCTGTTGCAGGCATTTGGCAAGGACACGATATTCCTGCCTCAATAAATCAAGAAGAAGAGGGTAAGAATCATATTCTTTGGTCTGAGATTATGACAGAATATCTCAAAACTAAGGAACATAAAGATTTCAACATACCAGATACAGTTATTCCTCAGAAGTTCTGTCGAGAAACTGGTTTGCTTGCAAATTCACTTTGCCCAGATACAGTAACGGGCTATTATACATCGGATAATATGCCTGGAACTTGTATTTCTACCCACGGAAAAGTTATTACACCTCCGGAATCAAGCAATACAGAATATAGCCGGTCTGATGAATCATCTACTTCTGATACAAGCGATGAAAGCTCAACAGAAAGTATCGAAAGTACAGAGAGTGGAGAAAGCTCAACAGAGAGTACAGAAAGTATTGAGAGTGTGGAAAACTCAACAGAGAGCGTAGAATCAGTTATAGAAACATCTGAACCAGAGCAGACAAGCTCAACAGAAACAAGATAAAATTATTTAATATAAAATGTAAGGGAGATATAAAAATGGTACAAGTAGCGGTTATGGGACATGGTGTAGTCGGTTCAGGCGTTGTAGAAGTTTTAACAAGCCACGCCGAAAGCATTGCAAAAAGAGCAAAGGAAGAAATCAATATCAAGTATATTCTTGATATAAGAGAATTTCCTGATAGTCCTCTTGCGGATAGATTTACAAAGAATTTTGAGGATATTTTAAACGATGAAGAAGTTAAAGTTGTTGCCGAGGTTATGGGTGGAGTCAATCCTGCTTATGATTTCGTTAAACGCTGCTTACAGGCAGGCAAAAGCGTTGTAACTTCAAATAAAGAGCTTGTTGCTAAGAAAGGTGCAGAGCTTCTTGCAATCGCACAGGAAAAGAACGCAAATTTCCTCTTTGAAGCAAGCGTAGGTGGTGGCATTCCAATTATCCGTCCAATGAGCCAGTGCCTTGCAGCAAATGATGTTATAGAGATTGCTGGTATACTCAATGGTACAACAAACTTTATTCTTACAAAGATGATTCGTGAGCAAATGCCTTTTGCAGATGCACTCAAAATGGCTCAGGAGCTTGGCTATGCCGAGAGAAATCCTAAGGCTGATATTGAGGGCGATGATGCTTGCAGAAAGATTTGTATTCTTGCCTCTCTTGCATATGGCAAGCATATTTATCCGGATTATGTTAATACAAAGGGCATAACAGAAATCACCCTCGACGATGTTCTTTATGCAGACGCATGGGGCGGAGTAGTAAAGCTTATAGGTCAGGTTAAGAAGCTTGCGGACGGTAAGGTCGATATTACAGTTGAGCCTATGTTCATTGAGCGTAGCAGTCAGCTTGCTGGTATTGATGATGTATTCAACGGTATTCTTGTTCGTGGCGATGCAACAGGCGATGTTGTGTTCTATGGTAAGGGTGCTGGTAAGCTTCCTACTGCAAGTGCTGTTGTTGCTGATATTATCGACTGTGTTAAGCATCTTTCTGCAAGAAAGTATCTTGGTTGGGCAGATGGTTCAGAGAGCGATGTAGAACCTTATGCAAATACAATTATGAGCGTTTATGTAAGAGCAGAGTCTAACAATACGAAGTTAGCTTTTGAAAAAGCTACTGAGCTTTTTATAGGTGTTAAGCCTCTTACAAGAAATGGTGCTAAGGAAAATGAATTTGCTTTCACAACAGGCGATATGAAAGAATCTGATATAGAGAAAGCTATTAAGGCTCTTGAAGATAATGGCATAAAGGTTCTTTCAAAAATCAGAATTTCAGACCTTTAATTTTTAAAGATAATCTGATATAATAATCTTGTTTATTGCGTTGCTTGGCTTAACTCATATGAGCTGAACCAAAATAAGCGTATATATAAAATAAAAAGAGGGAGAAATTGCAGATGAGTTTAATAGTTCAGAAATTCGGCGGAAGCTCTGTGGCAAATGCTGAAAGAGTAATGAATGTCGCTAAAATAGTTACAGATACATATAAAAAGGGCAACAGTGTTGTTGTTGTTGTATCTGCACAGGGCGATACAACTGATGACCTTATCGAAAAAGCAAACGAAATCAACCCTAATGCTTCCAAGCGTGAGAGAGATATGCTTCTTGCAGCAGGCGAGCAGATGTCAATAGCACTTCTTGCTATGGCTATCGAAAAGCTTGGCTATCCTGTTGTTTCACTTCTTGGCTGGCAGGCAGGCTTTGAAACAAACTCAACTTATACGAGTGCAAGAATTAAGCGAGTAAACACAGACCGTATTATGAAAGAGCTTGATAAGAACAATATAGTTGTTGTTGCAGGTTTCCAAGGACTTAATCGTTATAATGATGTTACAACACTTGGTCGTGGTGGTTCTGATACAAGTGCAGTTGCTATTGCAGCAGCAGCACACGCAGACCTTTGCCAGATATTCACAGATGTTGAGGGCGTTTATACAGCCGACCCAAGAAAGGTCAAAAACGCAAAGAAGCTCAATACAATTTCTTATGATGAAATGCTTGAGCTTGCAACTCTCGGTGCACAGGTTTTGAATAACAGAAGCGTAGAAATGGCTAAAAAATATAACATAGAGCTTGAGGTGCTTTCAAGTATGACAAATGCACCAGGCACAATCGTTAAGGAGGCAGTTAAAATGGAAAAAATGTTGGTCAGCGGTGTAGCTAAGGATACAAATGTTGCTCGTATTTCAGTTGTTGGTGTTCCGGATGTTCCGGGTCTTGCGTTTAAGCTTTTCTCCAAGCTTGCTTCTAAGGGCATAAATGTTGATATTATTCTTCAGTCAATCGGTCGTGACGGCACAAAGGATATTGCTTTCACAGTAGCTAAGGAAAACGGCAAAGAAGCAGTTGCTATCATGGAAGACTTTATCTCTGTTGTCGGCGGTAAGTCTGTAACTCTCTCAGAAGATGTTGCAAAGATTTCTATTGTTGGTGCAGGTATGGAAAGCCATGCAGGCGTTGCTACAAAGATGTTTGAGGCACTCTTTGATGCACAAATCAATATTCAGATGATTTCTACAAGTGAAATCAAGGTTTCAGTTCTTATCAATGCAGATGATGCAGATAAGGCGGTTTCAGCTATCCACTCAAAGTTCTTTGACTAATATTTTATATTAAGCTAAGATATGAAAATAAGTAGGTTCACAACAGATTCGTTGTGAACCTATTTTTTATAGAAATTAAAAATTTTGCTCTGACTTTGTTAGTCCTCGGCTGAGAGAAATATTTTATGCTTAACAAAGTGTTTTGTTGAAATATAATTATGTGCTAAAAATTTGGATTCGATAGTTTTTAAAAAATTTTTAGTTTTTTAAGAAATTTTCATATGAAATTGTATTTGCTAATTTTCTATAATAACTAAAAACTTCATATTTCAAACTACTTAGAAAGCGGAGAAATCCCTTTATAAAGGGATTTCTGAGAACCAAATGTATGTAATATTAGCTATCAAATAAGTAGCAAATTATAACTTAAAAATTTTTTAAAAAGTTTAGAAAAAGTGTTGACAAAATGAATTGCATATAGTATAATAATGAAGCTGTGAGAAAACGAGGTGTAACTCAGTTTGGTAGAGTGCTTGGTTTGGGACCAAGATGCCGCAGGTTCAAGTCCTGTCACCTCGACCACAAAATTATTCAAAGGCAATAGGTGTATACCTGTTGCCTTTGAGCAGTATCATCAAGTTATAATGGTATTGCTCAAAGGCAACCTTGGAATAAGATTACCTTAAGAGAGAAGAACAAAGGCTAAGAAAAAAATCTTTGCCCTTGAATAAAGATATACAGCGTGTATCCTTATTCAAAGGCAATCCCCTTTGATGAGTAAATAAAATGTGGGGGAAAGCCTCTAAAACAGACATAACTATCTTTACCTACCGTTGTACCGAGGTCTGAGTATGTCAAGCATAGCAGTTGCCTTCTTTTTACACCGCACATTGAAGTTAGCGGGGCTCAGTGTATTAAACAGGACTAAGTCCTTACCCAGTGTACGGAGGTAGCAACAGAAAAATTCCACTTTTTTGTTGGCTCGCTCGGCATAAATATGCGTTGTGGCATAACTGTTACCGTACAACCTTTGTATTTTTGTTATGTTCTGTATATTTAATTGTTAGTTAAGAGAAAGTATACGATTTTTCTCTTATCAAGTTTCGCAAAGCTATATATTTACGAAACTTGATAAAATAAAAATTTATTATAAAGAGTTGTCAGTATATGATAAAAGCTAATAATTCAGCATATGTTTTGAATAATGAATACGAAGAAGAATTTGAAAAAATTGAACCATTAGAACGTTTTGATATTAATAGTAGTCGTTCAGAAAAAGAAATATATATATTTGAAACTCTACCTTATATTGCTAATTTGATTAATAAATTTGGAAATATTGAGATTTTTAAAAAAGCAAATGTTAATATCACAGGTAGGCAATGGCATCTACTAAAAACTCTAAGTATAGTTAGTACTGATAGAAACATTAATATTATAGAATTGGCAAGTTATGTAGGTGAATCTGTAAGCAATGTTCGAGCACTTCTTAAAGAATTATTTAGAAAAAATTTGATAACATTTTATAAATCAAAAAAATCTTTATGTCCAAAGCTTACAGATGAAGGTATAAATTTAATTAATGACTATGATACAATATATCGTGATAAGATAAATAGATTGTTTGAACAATATGAAAGTGAAAATATTGATTCATTTGCAATTGATTTATATCACCTTATACAGATACTTCCCAAAAGATTGGCTAAAGATTGTGTTGATATGGAATATAATGTACATGATTTTGATTGATACAAAATAAAAGCCAAGGCTTATGCCTGAAAATTGCAAATCGTAAAGGCACAAGACTTGACAAATATATCCAAAATAGGTTATAATGAAACCTAAGAATGGCGTCTATAAGTCGTTAGGTAATGTTGGTTACCTTTACGGCGTATGCCCATTGGTTGCTGGGAACAACTGATGGGCTATAGATGTTTTTTATTTTATCTACAAAACTATTATACCTCGTTTGGATATATTTGTCAATAAAAATTTATAATTAATTATTCATTTATTTTTACGAATAAAATTATAACTGGGACTTCAAGTCCCAGTTACGCAAAAAAAGCCGTAGCCCTGCAAGTATTTATTTGCAAGACTACGGCTTTTTTCAAGGTGATAATGCACTATAATTAGCATATAAAAATATTATCTTTTAGGTCTGTTTCGTTTATTTAATGTGCTATTCAATATCCTCTTTACTTTCTCCAAATTTGATCTGTTAAACACTATAGTAAAATTATCCACTCGCATTTAAATGGAATCATAGTCTTGCCCCTGATTTTGATAGTTCAGAAATATTGTTAATGATATTATCATATACCGTCAAACTTATTTTTGCTTGTTCTATTTCTTCCTGATTTTCAGCCAAAATTATATTTTTTGCTAACTTAACAATATTGACCTCCATATCATCTATGCAACGAGGATATTCCTTTTCTTTGTTGCTTGTGAGCCTTGCATATTTAGCTAAAATGTTGTATGCCTTTTCATATAAAACTTCTGCTTGTGCTGTAACCAAATAATTACTCATAAAAATCTTCCTTTCAAGTTTGATTGCTAATATGCGATATAGTTAAAGTATATCCCAAAGGTGCAAGCAGTTTTTTGAGTGTAGTGATGTTTGGAGCAGATCGCCCACTTTCCAACCTTGCGATAGCCGGCTGTTTTATGCCGGTGAGTGCGGCAAGCTGACGCTGCGAAATTCCCTGTTCTTCTCTTATTTTAATCAAAGCCTTTATTATATCTTCCTCATTACTATTCATATGCTACTCACCTCTTATTATAAGATAACACTAATGTTATCTATTGTCAAGATATAAAATGTTATCGAAACTCCTAAAAAATAAGACCGCAACAATATACATCACATTAGAGAGTTCATCTTGATTTTCAAAATACTTTATTAGAAGAAAAAGTTTCAATATTATCTATAATATTTTCGTATATTATGAGATTTTGTGCAGCATTGTTAATGTATTCCTCGTTTTTACACATTATGATATTTTTTGCTAATAGAGCTAAATTTATTATCGTAATTAGTTGAAAAAGATTTTATTTTTATAATATAGTTGACTATATTGAACTTTCTGCTATAATATGTTGTAGATGTATTTTTAGGAGTAAATGTATATGTATGATGAAAGAATTAAAGAAAATGCTATGCGTTATATGGCTACAAACAGAGAAAAATTAGGCTTAAATCTACCTATTGGTACCAAGGACTGTTGGAAAAGCTATGCCGCTATTAAAGGAATAAGTGTTACTGAATTGATAACACATCTTATTGAGCAAGATATGAAAAAAAATAATTGGAACTCAAAGTTCTAAAATTAATATCAAACTGTGTTTAATATTTAAAAACTATATAAAGGATGTATAAATATGAATAAAAAATTACAAGTTTTTGTATCATCAACTTATACAGATCTAATAGAAGAAAGACAATCTGCTGTAGAGGCAATCTTAGATGCCGGGCATATTCCTGCTGGTATGGAATTATTTAAAGGCGGTAAATCCCAAATGAAAACAATTCAAAAGTGGATTGACAATTCTGATATATATATGTTAATACTTGGTGGTAGATACGGCTCAATTGAAGATAAGTCAAAACTAAGCTATACTCAGTTAGAATATGAATATGCTATATCAAAAAATATGCCTGTTTTTGCTATAGTTTTAGAAGATAGCTTCCTTTTTGCAAAAGCCATCGAAAGTGGGAAAAAGGAAATTTTTGAAAGCGAAAATATTGAAAAATATAACAAATTCAAAGAAATAGTAAAAACAAATGTTGTCCGATTTGCATCCAATAAATCAGATATAAAAACTATCATACACTCTCATCTCAAGGATATAATGGATGATCCTGAATATGATTTAATAGGTTGGATTAAGTCAAATGAATGTATTGATAATTTAAGCAAAATAAATCAAAATGATTTATATAAAATAGTAAATAATACCTTTCAGGAAATCACTTTACGAAATACTGATACTGATATGTCAACATACACTAAGAGTGTTTCTAAAGAAATTATAAATATGTTAGATGTTAAAGCATTGTTAGAATCTTCTGAAAGAGTGATACAATTAAAGCCTTCAAGCATTCCAAATATGATAAAGGTTACTACAACACATATATGTCAGTTTTCTTATATAAAAGAAAACGAACCTTATTTTAGTCTTTATACTCACACCACTAGACAACAATCAGAAACCTACAAAGTTGAAAAATTGCTAATTAATGGTGTGGATTATACCTCCCAAATTGAATTGTCATATAGACTTCATCCAAACAAAGGTCAATTTATTTACAATATCTATAGCGAATTTGTTCCTCCAAGTTTGAAATCTTGCAATGTTTATTATAAATATAGTTATGAATGTCCTGCACTTGATTTTTTTCAAACACATCGTCTTTCATATCCTTGCGAAAATTTTTCAGTTTCTGTTATATTAGAAAACGAATTAAATGAAAAATATTCTGTATTAGGTGCAACATTTTCATCGTTTAGTAAAGTTTATTTTGATGACTTTCAAGCTTCTGAGGTACATAATATTGGTATGTGTATTTTAAAACTTCCAAATTGGTCTTTACCTGGTGCAGGATATGCTATTTCCTTAAAAAACAAATCTGAAGAAAATCATATTTAGAGTAAAATTAACCCAAACTTCCAACTAATCTCTTATTAACCAAAAGATAATTGAAATTGATTTCAGATGTTTATTCAGCTTTTTATTTTTATTGTCATTAACACTTCCTTAATTTAAAAAATGAGGCTTCAAGCCTCATTTTTTACTTGTGTTTTGTACTTGTAATAGGTATTACGAGAAATACCGAGTAGCTTCATACACTCAACATCTGTCAAACTGCCACCAAAATCCTTTGAATATTTCAGAATTCCTTGTTTTGTAGCAATACCTTTTTTAGTAGTTAAAGTGCTGCCTAATTTCTGACCGATCTGCTTGCCATTCAGACGGGCTGTTTCAATGCCCTCTTTGGTTCGTTGATGCAAATCTGATACTTCCTTTTCAGACTGCTCGAAAGCAAGAACAATCTGTTCCTTTGCCAATTCCATCAAATACTCATTTATTGCTTTCAGAATGATGTCTGTTTTTGTTCCTGTCAACTCAATATTGCTTGAAAGTGCTTTCTTGTAGGTTGCCGTATTGATGTGCGGTTCTTTCAAGAATACAAGCTCTACTCCATTTTCGTATAACTCCTGATAAATCTTAAAACCTGTTTCAGCGTTGCGGCTCATACGGGATACACTATCAAAAACAACCGTATCTCCGGCTTTGATGAATTTTAAGAGCTGTTCAAATATCTTGCGACCGTTATACTTTGTTCCGGTATAAACTTCTTGTTTGATTTCAGCCATAGGAAAGACTTTCAAAATATTTCTAACTTGCCTTTCGATATTTTGTTTTCCAGTAGAAATTCTGCAATATCCGTAAATCATAAAAATCTCCTTTCAAAGTATCAAACCTAACGAGCATTAGAATAGATACCGTTAATTCAAAGAAAAAAGTTAAGATTTTGCCGAACTTTTGATACTTTTTGATTTAACGACAGATTTAATACTTTTTCCTTTATTATACCTGATTTTTCAACTTGAAGAATAATAATTTACCAACAGAAAAAAGAACAGCCGCTTTCATAGCTTGTAACACTCGCTTGCAAATGTAACTGAGCTAATAACTGCTACTCTCTTGTAGTAATTCTTAATATACTTTGAGTATATTAAATAAAATTATTCTTTTCTCTGTTGATATAAAAATGGGTATAGAATACTCAATATATAATTTAGGGAACTACCCCACTATAAAAATTAAAAAGACCTATCATTTCTCCTTGACATTCTATTACAGATAGTTTATAATCGAAAAGATATAATTTAATTTTTTTATAAGTTCTAAATGAGCTGGCGGCTTGTTTGGGACTTTCTTTTTTGTCTTTATTTTCTTGCATTTGTGGTTCAGCAATGGAGTAATGGTTATCTGAGTAGCTGCCGTCCTTTTTCAGCACTTTTATTTTTTTGATAAAGCCGAGTGATACAAGTTCTTTGATAACAGCGATAACTTTGGTTCTTCCAATCTGTAAGTCACGAGAAATATCAGTAAAGCTGTTCCACATATCATTCTTTTTTGTTATTGCTCTGCAAATAAAAAGGTACATTCTAAGCTGTACACCGTTCAGCTTTCCAAGAATGTACCTTTTTACCTTGAAGTAGCCTTTTAAAGCAACTTTCTTTAATTTATATATGTATGTACCGAGCCAACCGTTAGTTCTATACGGACGGTTCACACGCTCTATAATGCCCTTTCTTTGTAGATTGCAGATAATATTGCTAATGGTTGAAATTGATTTTATACCGCATTTACGGGCAATTATGGACTGCTTGATCTGAACGATAAAACGATTATTGAAAACACAGCTATACAAACATACAGCTACTTTTAATTCGTTTGGTGTTAGACCACAGTCAAGAATATCGTTTGATAATCTAAAATATGCTTGCATAGCTTTCACCTCTTTTTATTAGTCTATCTTCTTATTTGTGGCGGTTGCTTATTGCTTGAAAGACTACTGATTAAATCCTCATTTACATCTTTTCCTTTACTGAAAACACAATGTACTTCATAACCTTTCATCTGATACTTTGCTGTATATTTTTCGACTGCTGCACGACCAGCTTCATCATTATCAAGTCTGAAATTTAATATTTTAACTTCTTTGTGTCGCTCTAAAAATACTTCAAGTGCCACATCTGAACTTCCGCACAAAGCTAATCTTGTTTGTTTTTTATATGTACCCTTTCCATAGGCTAAATCTACCATAGTGCAATGACTCATTAAATCAATTGGTGCTTCAAAGATATAAAGTCTTGTTCGGTCTGTCCCCATCTGATGAAAAGCATATCTTTTATCGGAGTTTTTGCAGTCACCACGAAATTTCTTTTTTGTCAGTGTACCCCTAATTGAAGCAAATTTTGCCGTTCCGTGTTCATCAAAGTCAACAAATACACAATTACCACGCTTATCTTGATACAACTTATCAGCTTTTATAAAATCGATAATGACGTCTGGAGAAATTTTTCTTGTTTGTGATAAATAGGCAAAGACACGGTTATACTTGCTATCAGCCTTTTCAGGAAGAACAAGGTGTCCAGATTCAGACTTATATTTTGGTGCAGGTTTATATGTAATAACTGCAACTTTACCAACAATTATTTCAACGGCTTCGGGAAAGGACTTTCCCTCAACTTTGCGTAAAAAATCTATCGTATCTCCACCAGATATATTATGACTGTTCCATACAAATCCTTTACGGTCATTATAGACAACAAGACTATTGTGTTGTTTGCATTGATAATATCTTCCTATTTTCTTAAACTCAAAGCCCATATATGCTCTTAAAAATTCTATTAAATCAGCATTTTTTGCTCTCTCAAGCTGTTCATTAGAAAATTTTTTATATTCCATTCTAATCGATCCTTTACTATAAAAAAAGCAGTCAGCTTATGGCTAACTGCTTAATAATTGTTATTTCTTTTTTGGAGGAAACTCAAACTTGATTTTTCGCTGAACTTTATCAATCACAAGATAAGCATCAAACTCTTTGCCAGCTTTATTTTTGAAGCCTTTTATAAGCGTTGTTTTTCCTTTTTGTATAAGCCTTACAGCTTGTGTGTCCGTTATTGTCTTTCCGCATATCTCTGAGCTTACAGAGAATTGGCAGCTTTTTTCTTTTTTGGCAGAACAGAAATAACCGAATTTACCCTTTATTATTTTTGAATTGCAAATAGGACAAATAAGTGTTTCTTCTGCTGAGGTGTATGTTTTTGCAGATAATGAAACAATAGTGGAATACCAATTTTTCACAGTCTGCTCCATTGACTTGATAAAGCTATTGTAATCTTCCTTACCTATTGATATGTCGTGCAAACGCTTTTCCCATTCTCCTGTAAGCTCAGCACTTTTGAGTTCTGCAACCGGAAGATTATCAATTATGAAGACTCCCTTTTCTGTTGGATATATCGTCTTTCCTTTTTTTGCAATGTACTCTCTTGCGAAAAGAGCATTTATAGTTGCTGCTCTTGTTGCAGCTGTTCCAAGACCTTTATTTTCAAGCTTCATAAGTGTTCGAGCTTCTTCATCTTCAAGATTTTTCCCTGCTGTTTCCATTGCTGTTATGAGGTCAGGTTCAGTATAACGCTTCGGTGGTTCTGTAAAGCCTTGTTTAAGTTCATATTTGCCAGGATAGCTTTCGCCCTCGTTTATTTGTGGCAATACGGCTTTCTTTTCCGGAATAGCGTCAACAGCATACCAACCATTATCAGTTATGATACTGCCTGTTGCCTTAAAATTATTACCGTTTACATCAATAATAACTGTTGTGTCTTCAAGCTGTGCTTT
>ULVB01020904.1_pt1 | contig 27163 bp, 20 predicted proteins | sample 1959071 | NCBI WGS metagenome assembly ULVB01 (sample SAMEA4835776, study PRJEB28245) | human gut metagenome | biome: gut microbiome; material: fecal sample | place: Denmark | collected 2008 | reverse complement strand
AAGCGGGAGGACTTGCAGGGCAAACAGATCCTTGCCTCCAACGAGAAGTACTATATTGCCGATCATGGCATCCGTGAGGCTGTTTTCGGCGGCAACATGCGGGACATCAACCTCATTTTGGAGAATATCGTATATCTGGAACTGCTGCGCCGGGGCTATGAAGTGACTGTCGGCAGAACGGGCGATAAGGAAATTGATTTTGTATGCGACAAGCGCGGCGAAAAGCTGTACGTTCAGGTCACTTACCTGCTGGCATCGGAAGAAACGGTTAACCGTGAGTTTGGCGCGTATGACAACATCCGCGATAACTTCCCGAAGTACGTTGTTTCTCTCGATGAGTTCGACATGAGCCGAAACGGTATCAAACACCGAAATATCCGCGATTTTCTCTTAGCTGAGGAATGGAACTGAAGAAGAAATCTGAAAATTGCGATCATGTCACCTGTCAGGTAAGGATGGCAGCGGATAACGGGTATCCGGTGTAAGCCGGATGCCCGTTACTTTTTGCGCGCATGAAAAGCTAACAGATTTATTTGCGGCTTCCCGATATAATTGTGAATTCGTGTCTACTTCTACTTGACAGATGCACATCTTGAACGGTGCTCCCGCCTTTGTGCTATGCGCATTTCTTATGCAATCACATCGGCACGCGCGGAAAAATATTAGCGAAAAATCTTCAAAAGGACAGCTATTGTCTATGCGATATGATATAATAAACGCATAAGCTGTCGGTGATCCTCGAAATTCAGAATTTATGAGGAGGGATCTCTGGTGCAGCTCTCTTTCGTCTGCGACGCCATCCGCGCATCCCTTATGTTACCGAATCGCAGCAGTAATTGATATGATCGACAAATTTTTAAATAGATAGGATGTGTTTTGCGCTTTTCGGCATAGATACATCCGGTTGGAGAAACGAATGGACACAACAGTTGTGAAAGCCGAGCGATTGCTGCAAATATACTCCAAGCTTGTCAATGGCGAAGTCCTAAAGAAAAAAGAATTGGCGCAGCACTTTCATGTCACGGAACGGAGCATCCAGCGCGACTTGGAGGCGTTGCACTGCTTTTTTGCGGAGGAGGGGCTTGCTCAGGATGTGGTGTACGACAGGCGGGCGTGTGGGTATCGTATGGAAGCTCCGGCTTTAAGGACGCTGGAAAACAGCGAGATCCTCGCGGTCTGCAAAATTCTTCTGGAGAGCCGTTCCATGCGGCAGGATGAAATGTTCCCGATCCTGGACAAGCTGGTTGACTGCTGTGTGCCGGAGCGGAACCGCAAAGCGGTGCGGGAGCTTCTTGCAAACGAGAAGCATCACTACATTGAACCGCACCACGGGCAGCCTGTACTGACCGGGATGTGGGATCTGGGACAGGCGATCCAGAATCACAAGATGGTAGAAATTGAATATGAGCGGCTGAAGGAGCCGCATCTGGTCACACGCAAGGTCAAACCCGTGGGCATCATGTTCTCGGAGTATTACTTCTACCTCACCGCATTTCTGGAGAACAAGGATCACTTCGAAAACCCGGATGACCTGTTCCCCACCATATACCGCATCGACCGCATCCGATCCTGCCGCGTGTTGGACGAACACTTCAGCGTTCCCTATAAGGACCGCTTTCAGGAGGGTGAGTTCCGCAAGCGGGTGCAGTTCATGTACGGCGGCAGGTTGGAGTGCATCCGCTTCAAGTACACAGGACCGTCCATCGAGGCGGTGCTCGATCGGCTCCCCACGGCGGAGGTCGTGGAGCAGACTGAGGACGGCTGGATCGTCAAGGCTGAGGTGTTCGGCAAGGGCATCGATATGTGGCTGAAAAGCCAGGGAGAAAATGTAAAAACGATTTTTCCCATCGAGCAAATGTAAATAGCAGAACCAAATTTATCGTAAATTCTAAGAAAAAAGGTGATGTAATGGACATTCTTGAGTATATAAGATCCGGGAAAGCCGATGAGGTCGATCTTCTTGAATATGTTACGGATAACGATGTGGAAATAGCGGTTGCGGCTGCTGAATCTCCCCTTGCAACAGAGCCGATCATTGATATAGCCGCACATGATGCAGACCGCCGTGTCAGATATGCAGCAGTCAGAAATCCCAACATTGGGCTTAAAACCTTGCGCCTGTTGGCCAATGATGAGGATGAAGACATTGCGTGCTTTGCAAAAGCTCGATTGGAGGAGCAGATATGAACTGGTATTGTGAGAAATGCAAGAGGATCCATCTGTCAGAGGAAATGTGCCCCCAAATAAAGAGACAACTGTCGCAGCATCCCGAATGGATCGCTGAGGCTGCGAATTTTACAACAGTTGCAGGAGAAAACTTTCTTGTTTCGAGTCAGGCATTGGATGCAGTAGTCAAAAATATAAACAACATCGCTGGCACGAATCTGTCTTATGAAGGGACGCAGCAGTTCGCAAGAGATATTCAAGTCTTTCGGCGGTTAAATGATGAGCCTTTTTCAAGATCGGGGCACTTCGCCTCCCCGTCAGGCGCCAAGTCATACTTTGAAAACGTCCTTAAAATCTCTGAGAATAAGCCGCGGGCCTTAACGTCATTTGAAGCAAAGCTTACGGGATATAGCCAGGAAGTGGACTGGGTACGCCAAAAGCATGGCGAATTGGCATCCGTGATGCAAAAAAGCGAACTGTTAAACAACAATGCGCCCGGCATTGATGGGATCACCATCAATCGCTTTACAGGGAAGGAAATCAGCAGCACGACAATAAAAGCATCGATCAATCCGATGACATCCAACAGCACGGGGATCAAGGATGTGCAGGAGGCTATTCGCAAAGGGACCGCTTCAGAGGACGTTATAATTTATGGACCGGTAGGGACAAAGGAGGCTGCACGAGAAGCGGGGCTGAAGAATCCTGTTGTTGAAAAAAACACTACCGAACAAATTCAAAGCTCAAACAAGCGTCTCGAGAGGAAAATTCTGGATGGCGAGGCAGTCACATCACCGACGATCCAGCAAGTAGGCTCCAAAATGCTGCAAGGAGCCGTAGTGGGAGCGGCGGTCGCCTTGACGGTTTCCACGATATCATCCTACGCGCGATATAAAATGGGGGAAATAGACCGGGAGACGGCGTGGAAAAATATAACCGAAGATACTGCCGGCGGCTTGCTGGTCGGTGCGGCAATGGGGGCGGTTACGATATTCTTGCCGGGTGGTGCGATCGGCTTTATAGCAGGAGCGGCAATAGGTTTGTATGTAAGCAAGACTTGTACAAATCTTTTGGATGAGGTGTTCGGAAAGGGCTCTTACGCTGCTATACTGAATTCCTCGGGCTATGTTTATGGTATGACTATGAATCTTGCAGAGTATTACGCAAAGATCAAGCGGCATGATGATCATGTAAGGGAAAACTTGAAGCAAGCCCAAAGTTTGCAGCAGAGCATTGATAGAAATTTTGATTTATTCGAACAAATGAAGGGAGAGTAATTCCTGCTATGAGTGAAGAGCTTTATCTGAAAAACCGGGAAAACGAATTTTCCAAGGACGATTTTGATTCGATCCAAGAAGCGATTACAACACTTTCCTCAGCATCACAGGATCAATTTGAGGAAATTAAAAAGGAAAAATGGTTTACGCGCCTTTTTGACATGGTCACGTTTTCTCAGAAGGGAAAGGAGCGCCTTGCAGCGCAAATCGGCAGCGTCGCACAAGCCCAGCAGATCCTGCTTGAAATCCTTCTCAGGCTGTCTTCCAATGATGAAAAAATATCGGATATGGTTGTAAACTCCATGGCCGATATTAAAAAAATGCAGGGACAGGATCTGTATCTTCTCTCGAAAATCAATCAGTTAGAGAATATAACATTAGGCATCAAGGCGGATATGGATATCAAGGCTTTGCCCAAATCCGCAGGCAAAGTGCTGACCGCTTGTTTCTACCACATCAATCAGGAACTTGACGATGATACCATTTCCGAATCGCAGCAGAGGTATGCCAACGCGGTACTTGAATACTTGGGCGAGGAATATCAGAATGTTGACGATTTGGACAGCGCGTTAAGTCGCTTCGATGAGTCGGCCCGCAAAATGATGTTGACTTGCTGCATGGAATATCTGTTTTTGGGCGATCGTTCTTTTGCCCTATGTGAAAGATTTCAGTCATTCATTGACGACTTTAACATTGGCAACAAGACGGTCAAGACTATCGAAAAACGTATCCTTGCGCTTTACAGGCTGCGTGGAGAGGATGGCTTTATAAGCAAGTATAGGATGACATCTTTTGAGAAGATCGATGAAACCTTCCAAGTTGATTTTCTTGAGCGTTCCGATTTAACGGATCAAGGAGCAGAAACACCCGGAGGGTGCGAGACCGCCGACGAAGTTGATACCAGTATTCCCCGTGAACCTCTTTCCCTTTCCGGCATTATCTCGATAGAGAAAAAACAGGTATATGAGAATAAGGTCATTCATTTTTCCTCTACGATCATTGAGTGTGCTGCCGAGGTAGAGTTCCGCAACTGCACGATCCACTATAATGAGGACGAAAGCAGCCGATTTAACTTGAAGAAAGGGGCATCGCTGACCATTCTTGGCTCTACCGTGGTCTGCCATGGCAGAGGACGGAATGATAAATTCTTTATCACAGCCCAGTCCGCAGACACCTGTAAAATAAAGAATTCCTGCTTTGTGGATTGTGTTGATTTTCTTTCCGGCAATTTTAGCACCTTCCTCTTTTCGGAGAATGAATGCTGCGATTGCTGCCTGAACTTTTTGGATATCTCAGTGGAGCAGTGCGGCAATATGACCATCGAATCATGTGATTTTATATTTGCGGTCGAGCCGGCGTTTGTTTCGCATGATGTTGAATTGGATGCCTTTTGCGGAGAGTGTATTTCTATTTCTACGCCATATTATTCTTGCGATGCAAATGTTCTTATTACGAATTGCCGCGTTGGCTGCGCTTCCGGTGAAGACGGCACGCCCTGCACCTATATGGACTCTGTCAAATTTTTTTATTTGAGAGGCGATTGCAGTGCCAAGGTTGGATATTGCACATTTACAGACATCAAGAAATGTATAACAGGACAAGCCTTTATCTATAACTGCATTTTCAAGCGTTGCCAAGATGTTATTTATGGGGGCACCTGTGAGATTTTGAACGATCAGTTTATCGATTGCAGCCATGTGGCACAGGCCTTAAGCGAGGGCAGCCAGATCAAAAATTGCCAATTCTGTGGCGGTGCGCAGAGAGATTACATAGAAGGCGAAGCCATAAAAATTGAAGCCTGTGAATTTGTTAATCTCTATTCAAAACCCACTGACGGCTTTTCTTTTGAAGGCTGCGGGATCATTTCCTTGAAAGCCGATTGGAGTTCCGGCTCTGAGGCGAAGAAGCTTGTGCCCTCGCACATTTCCAAATGTATATTCAGTGGGATCCGGCTGGAGTCCTGGCAACCGTTTCCCGGCCTATTCATCCCGTCTTTCCTTGTTTCTCTTGATGTGTCCGAGGATCCGCACAAATCCCTCGTGGTCGTCTCTGACTGTATTTTCCGCAATTGCGCTACAGACGATCGATCCGGCGAGATCATCCGTCAAAAAAATAAGCATTATGGTCTGTTCAACCGAGAAACAACGTTCCGAGCGGTCAGTATTCAAAACTGTATCGGCTATGATCAGACGACAGATTTGGCGCACTTTGCAATGACGACCGATTTCGAATTGAAGCAAACGGATGGAGAGGGACACCGCTTCGGGTGCGGCAGAGAGGATAAACTGCCTTCTCGCGAGGACTGTTTGAAGGTCAAGGACGAGTTGATTCATGAAAAAGAGCCGTTGATCCCGCAGTGCTGATGGGGCCCGGGCAGACGCAAGCATACACTGCGCCTCCCGCCGGAGGCGTGCCCTTAGTGTAAATCTCGAGTACAGAGCTCCACTTGCACGGAAAACGAGCTCCGTGAGAGTGGACTTCTTCCTCCGTGCATCTGGACTTGCAACTCCGAAGTTTACAGATTTTACAGAGCGGCGTACGCAGCTCACGCTCCGGAATTTATAGGTTCATCAAGGAGAAATATATCAGGAAATTCACTATGATGTTTTTTGTATCAGTATAAACTTAAGTTTGAAGATTCTTCACTGTATTAAGCTGCAAATCGCAAACAATAACGCTTGGTGTTTTTGAGATTATGTGATAAAATAAGAACATCTTATATTGTGCTTATCTGCGACACGAGATGAGATGTTGCGGATTCTATCATTTCCGGAGGATGCACCCATGAAAACATTTTCTTTTGAAATTCTGGCGGATACTGTGAAGAAACAGCGCAAAGCCAAGGGGATGACGCAGGCGGAGCTTTCCGAGGCTACCGGCATAAACCGCTCCATGATCGGGCAGATGGAAAATATGACCTTCAAACCTTCCATCGAACAATTGGAGGCTCTATCACAGGCATTGGATTTTAATGTGATCGATCTGTACACTGAAGAGGTCAAGCCAAAGACCGCGCTTGCCAAACGATATAACATTGCCGTTGCCGGTACAGGCTATGTGGGAATGTCCGTTGCCACGCTGCTTTCCCAACACAACCATGTTACCGCCGTAGATATCATCCCGGAAAAGGTAGATCTTATTAACAATCGGAAGTCCCCCATTCAGGATGAGTACATCGAGAAATATCTTGCGGAGAAAGATTTGGATCTGACTGCCACGCTGGATGGGGAAAGTGCCTACCGAGAGGCGGATTTTGTGGTGATTGCCGCGCCTACCAACTACGATAGCAAGAAAAATTACTTTGATACCTCCGCTGTGGAGGATGTCATTGAACTAGTGCTGAAGGTAAACCCCAATGCTACCATGGTCATTAAATCCACCATTCCAGTGGGATATACCTCGCTTATTCGGAAAAAGTACAATACCCACAACATCATTTTCAGCCCGGAGTTTCTGCGGGAATCCAAGGCTCTATATGATAACCTTTACCCCTCCCGGATCATCGTCTCCTGCGATGAGACCACCCGAGAACAGGCGGAGATATTCGCATCCCTCCTGCGTCAGGGTGCGATCAAGGAAGAAATTGATACTCTGTTTATGGGGTTCACGGAGGCGGAGGCTGTAAAGTTGTTTGCCAACACCTATCTTGCCTTGCGAGTTTCCTACTTTAATGAATTGGACACCTATGCAGAGACCAAGGGACTGAACACGAAGGATATCATCGACGGCGTGTGCTTGGACCCGCGAATCGGCACACACTACAACAATCCCTCCTTTGGCTATGGCGGTTACTGCCTGCCCAAGGACACCAAGCAGTTGCTTGCCAACTTTGCGGACGTTCCGCAGAACATGATGAGTGCCATTGTTGAGGCAAACAGAACTCGGAAGGACTTTATTGCCGATCAGGTTCTGCAAAAAGCCGGCGGGTATTCCTATGAAAACGGACAGTACGACCCAGCCAGAGAAAAAGAGATCATAGTCGGTATCTATCGCTTGACCATGAAATCCAATTCTGATAACTTCCGCCAATCCGCCATTCAGGGCGTTATGAAAAGGATCAAAGCCAAGGGTGCTACTGTGATCATCTATGAACCTGCGCTGAAAGAAGGAGAAACCTTCTTCGGTTCCAAGGTTGTCAACAATATGACTATTTTCAAGAGAAGCTGTGACTGTATTATCGCCAATCGGTATGACGCCTGCTTAGACGACGTGAAGGAAAAGGTCTATACCAGAGATATTTTCAGGAGAGATTAAAGCCGTTAGCGCCGGGTGATCACCCCCTATGGGCTGTGTTCACCCGGCGCTAACAGTAATGTGCCGCTATTTTCAATTGTATAATCACACCGGTTCAAAGAAGGTGTCCGGCTTATTCGGGTCGAAGACCTCGTTGCAGGTCATCACTGTGACCAGATCTTCAGTATCGCTGAGGTTGATGATGCTGTGCGTCCAGCCGGGGATCATGTAGACTGCCTCGATCGTATCGCCGGAGACTTCAAACTCTACGGTCTCTCCGGTGGAAATGTTCCGCTCCCGGATCAGCCCGTGCCCGTGCACGACGATGAACTGTTCCCATTTGGAGTTGTGCCAGTGCTGCCCCTTGGTGATGCCGGGTCTTGAGATGTTGATGCTCACCTGACCGCAGTCGGCGGTATGCACCAGCTCGGTGAAGCTGCCGCGCTCGTCGCAATTCATTTTCACGGCGTACTTGAACTTCTCCTTGGGAAGATAGGTCAGGTACAGGCTGAACAGCTTTTTGGCAAAGCTGCCGTCGGGCATCTTGGGCATCAGAAGCGTCTGCGGCTGTGTCTTGAATTCCTCGAGCAGCGAGACGATCTCGCCGAGGGAGACCTGATGTGTCACCGGGACATAGCAGTATCTCCCCTCCTCCCTTGCGACCGCGTTTACGCCATCGAACTCACAGTGCTGCTCCCTGCCCTCCAGCAGGTCGAACATCCCCTCCACGAGGTCGTCGATGTAAAGAAGCTCCAACTCGGTGGAGGGGTCGTTGACGGTGTATGGCGCGTCGTTGGCGACCGCCCAGCAGAAGGTGGAAACGGCGCTGTTGTAATTGGGGCGGCTGTGACCCATCAGGTTCGGGAAACGATAGACCGCGACCCTTGCCCCGGTCTCCTTGGCGTAATCGAAGAACAGCTCCTCGCCTGCCTTTTTGCTGCGGCCATACTCGCTGTTGCCGAATCGACCTGCCAGCGTAGCCTGAATGGAGGAGGACAGCATAATCGTTGCCCTGTTGCTATGCTTTTTCAGGCAGTTCAGCAGCTCGGAGGCGAAGCCGAAATTGCCCTTCATGAAATCCTCCGGGTTTTCCGGACGGTTCACACCGGCGAGGTTGAAGACAAAATCCGCTTTGCAGCAGTATTCGTCCAGCTCTTCAGCAGTGGAGGCAAGATCATACTCGAAGATCTCGTCAATGTGGATACCGGGGCGGCTTCGGTTTTTGCCGTCCCGGATGTTTTTCAGGTTGTTTACAAGGGCGGTGCCCACCATGCCCTTTGCGCCGGTCACAAGGATGTTCATTTAGTACTTCCTCCACACCATCGTATTGACAACATTCACATAGCCCTGAATGATGCGCACGACCTTCATGGAAACGGTTTCGTCCACATAGTCGGGACAGGGCTTGCCCAGCACACCCTTTCGTTTCATCTCGATCGCCATATCGGTGGCGTTGAGAAGCTCGCGGGCGGTAATGCCCGCCAGAATGAAATTGCCGGATTCCAGCGCCTCGGGACGTTCGGTGCTGGTGCGGATGCACACAGCGGCGATGGGGTGGCCGATGGACAGATAGAAGCTGCTCTCCTCAGGTAGCGTGCCGGAGTCGGACACGATGGCGAGCGCGTTCATTTGCAGCTTGTTGTAGTCGTTAAAGCCCAGCGGCTCGTTAACACGGACGCGGGGATCCAGATGAAATCCGCTCTCCTCCAGCTTTTTCCTGGAGCGTGGATGGCAGGAGTAGAGGATCTGCACATCATATTTTTCCGCCAGCGCGTTGATGGCGGTGAACAGGCTTTCAAAGTTTTTGTCGGTGTCGATGTTTTCCTCCCTGTGCGCGGAAAGCAGGATGTAGCGATCAGGCTTCAGCCCCAGACGTTCCAGCACATCGGATGCAAGGATCTTGTCGAGATTGCCCCGCAGTACCTCCGCCATGGGCGAACCGGTCACATAAGTACGCTCCTTGGGCATTCCCATTTCGTGCAGATATTTCCGGGCAGGCTCAGAATAAGGAAGATTCACGTCGGAGATCACGTCCACGATGCGGCGGTTGGTCTCTTCTGGCAGACACTCGTCCTTGCAGCGGTTGCCTGCCTCCATGTGGAAAATGGGGATGTGCAGCCGCTTTGCGGAGATGGCGGACAGGCAGGAGTTGGTATCGCCCAAAATCAGCAGCGCATCGGGCGTCAGTTCAGTCATGACCGCATAGGTCTGGGAAAGGATGTTCCCGCAGGTCTCCCCCAGGTGGCTGCCGACCACATGGAGCAGAATATCCGGGCCAAACTCCCCCACCTCGTTTTTCAGTTCAAAGTCCTCCCAGAACACGGTGGAGAGGTTCTTGTCCCAGTTCTGGTTGGTATAGACGACGCAGGTGTCAAAATACTCCCGGCAGCGCTTTATCACCGCAGCCAGTCGGATGATCTCCGGCCGCGTGCCGCAGACGATCATGATTTTCAGCCTGCCGTCGTTTTTCCAAGTAAAGTTGTGTTCCATAATATTCTCCACAAACAAGCTCAGAGGGAAAGACGAACGCCCTTCCATTGATCTTATTTTTCCTCTGCAAGTCGGTTCTGTATGTAACTCAGAGATGCGATGGTCGCTACAGTCTCCTGAAGATCTAAGCGGCGTGTGTTGTTGGAGTTGAACTCCGTCAGGGTGTTGCGCTTCTCGTCGCCCTCTTTGAAGAATTTGTCATAATTCAGCCCCCGGTTGTCAGCGGGGACGCGGTAGAAATCGCCCATGTCGATGGCTTTGGCACATTCCTCGTTGGTGAGCAGGGTCTCGTACATCTTTTCACCGTGGCGGATACCGATGACCTTGATCTCATCTTTCTTACCGCCGAACAGCTCACACACCGCCTCTGCCTGCGTTTTTATGGTGCAGGCGGGGGCTTTTTTGATGAACAGATCGCCGTTCTCACCATGCTCGAAGGCGAAGAGCACGAGATCGACCGCCTCCTCTAGAGACATGATAAATCGGGTCATGGAGGGCTCGGTGACGGTGATGGGGTTGCCGGATCTGATTTGATCGATCCACAAAGGGATGACAGAGCCGCGGGAGCACATGACGTTTCCGTAGCGGGTGCAGCAGATCTTAGTTTTGCCGGACATCCGGGACTTGGCGATCGCGACCTTTTCCTCGATCGCCTTGGTCATGCCCATGGAGTTAATGGGGTAAGCCGCCTTGTCGGTGGAGAGACAGATGACGCTTTCCACCCCCTCTTCAATGGCGGCGGTCAGCACGTTGTCCGTGCCGATGATGTTAGTGCGTACTGCCTCCATGGGGAAAAACTCGCAGGAGGGCACCTGCTTGAGAGCGGCAGCATGGAAGATGTAGTCTACCCCGCGCATAGCGCCCCGGACGGATTGCAGATCCCGCACGTCACCGATGTAGAATTTGATCTTATCCGCCACTTCCGGCATCTTCACCTGAAATTCATGGCGCATATCGTCCTGCTTCTTCTCATCGCGGGAGAAGATGCGGATCTCGCCGATGTCGGTAGAAAGAAAGCGGTTGAGAACGGCGTTGCCGAAAGAGCCGGTCCCCCCGGTGATCATGAGGGTTTTGTTTGTAAATACTTTTTCGCAACTTTGCATATTGCTATATTTCCTCTCTTTTCTTGCGATTTCATTCAAGGCGGCTATTAAAGTGTTGACACCCTCATTGGTCGTCAGGTCACCTCTGCCGACTTGTTTTTCATTGAAGCCCTATCAACGGCAACACTTTATTTAGTGATAACCTTTCCGCCATCCTGTACGCCGCCCAAACCAACGCCTCCATAGCGGCCAAGCCGAGTAGAGGTCGAAGTGTATAAAAAGAACAATGACTCCATGTTGTCCAAAACAGGATATACCGCTTGTCAGGAGATTTCTTAAGGCTGCTGAATTGTTCAGCACATTGACATGCGCCGCAACGATACTTCAGCATAGCGACGCCCCTCGCTATGCAAATTGTCTTACTATCCCTCGGGTTTAAACTCTTTTTTTCGGTCTCCCATTTACCATCCGAACAATATCTTCCAACTGTTTCTTTTTTATACAAGTTTTAAAAAGAAGTATCCCATAAACTACTGTTATAAGAATGACTTTAATGCAGAGTTCAAACCATCCTTTCGCAAATTGTAGCCTATTAATGACTATACCGCAAAGAATCGAGGCACCTGCAACAAATCCCCACAGAAAGTACACGTCGTTGAAATATTTTTTCAGATTAATTGGTAGCATCTTGTTGTACAAGAAGTTCATAGCGCCGGTCTTGAGCAAGTAAGCAATGCAGATCGAGATGGCAGCGCCCACTATACCTATTTTTTTCAACAAAATAACAGACAAAGCGAGGTTGCTTAGCCCCATCCCCACATAAATGAAAGCCTGCTCCTTTATGATATCCTTTGCAAGGAGCGCTGTGTTCGCAACCTGTTGCGGAACACTGATCAAGCTAGGGAATATCAGCAGCAAAGTGCACGCATAAATTCCGCCATATCCTTCACCCATCCAAAGAGTGACAAACTGCTTTCCGAAACAAAAGAATCCTATGAAAATTAATCCAAGGGTGTACACATGAAATTTCCCAACCTTTATCATCAGTTCCGACAATCGTTCTTGGGTGTTTTCCTGAACAAGAATCCGGGATATTTTCGGCAGAAACATCCCGTTTATGGCATCAGCAAATGTGTTTACGTACCCTTCCAGTGTCGCGGCAAGACTGAATGTAGTTATAGCCTCAGATCCGATTACAGCAGCGATTACCGATGGCATAATATTGAAAATACACCGCTGCGCTACACTCATGATGGTCACCCATATTGAAAAGCCAAACAGTTTTTTGATAAGTATCTTATCGTGATTTGATTTCCAGACCACCCTTTGCGTTGTTCTTATTTTTATAATGATGTATTTTGCGAGAAGAAATACGACATTGCTTGAAGCGTATGTCAGCACAAGCGCAAAAACGCCCATACCACTTAACAGCAGAACAACGATCGTGATAACATTAAATACCTTCTGACCCAGATTACACAGTTTTACTTCAATGAACTTTTCGTTCGCCATAAGCACTCCGTTAAATGAGGTAAATGGAAACGAAAAGACACTATAAGTGGCAACTATGATGAACAGTTGCTTAAAAATGACCAATTCTTTCGGGGATAGTCTCATGTAAAGAGCATCAATAAAAAAATAGAAAACAAAAAGACATGCAGCGATAACGGAAGAAATCAGAATGAAAACCTTATACACTACGCCCATGAAGTAATTGGCTTCATCATATTCCCCTCTGGCATAATAGTTGGAAAGGAATTTCGTCACAGCCGATCCGATTCCAAAATCCATCAGGAAGATATTGATGATAGAAAGTGCTAAAGTATAAAGCGCATACTGATCACTTCCGATAGAGCGAATCATCCACGGCGTGTATAGCAGGCCGGAAATTATATTAAACGCAATCGCTATGTATGAAATTAATGCCCCGAATGCGACCTGCTTATCACGCATATAATTAAGTACTCCTCTGCATATTAATTCACGCTAACACTTACCTGATATCCCTCTGTTTAATAGTCTTTTTAGCAGTTTTCTTGCCATCTCTGCTCTTTCTCCTTTGTCGGCAAAGATCATTCTTCTACAATACCCTTCTAATGTTGATGCCAATGTCGGCTTGAACTTTTTTTGAACCAAATCATAATAATTCCAGTCTTCAACTATGAATTCAGGATGTCTAAGGGGAAAACTCATAGGAATAATGGGCGCGTTGAAATACGCCCTGGTTTTCTTTGCTAGCTTATTCACATTGTTAACTGCATGCGCACTATCTGCGGTAAGTCCGATATTAGTAATTAGGTTTACGCTTGGTACAATGGCCATTTGTGAATTTAAAGCCGCTGCCATCCCACTCTGATATGTCCAAGAACTCAAATTTTTTCCGGAATCTAAAACAGCGCGTCTTTGTGCACCGATTTTTCTAACATCTTTGTAAAAAGGGTACTTGCGCTCTACACATTTCATAGAGTAATCATCCTTTAAGAAGGACATTTCAAAATCCATCTGTTCCCATGCACGTTTCCATGTTGCCCATCCCCAGCAACATCCCGGACCGAAGAAGTAGCTGCTAGGCGTTTCTTTGTATTCAATCAAGTGATTCATTGCGTTTATCATGTATATCCTGTGGTCGTATTTATATTTTTCCAACAATTCCTGACAGAAATAAAAGAAATCCTCACTCGGAACACAGTCATCCTCTAGTATAATAAGGCGATCAACATGGTTAAACGCCCAGGTTATGCCGCTATTCATCCTCATTCCACAGCCTAAATTTTCTTCAGAGTAATTCTTAAATATCTCACATTTCCAATCAACATCCTCGGCAATTTTTTTGCAGGCGGCTATTTTTTTAACATCGTCTTGATTGCCTTTTCTTGCTCCATCACAGGAAAGAAACAGTTTGGTCGGTCTCGCCTTTTTTACAGCTTCAAAAACGTATTTGAAGGTGTCAGGCCTGTTGAAAAAATTTAAATATACCGCAGTATCAATTTTTGCTTCTTTCATTTTAATCAACCATTCGGCCGCGTTGCGTCCGCACAAATAGGAATGAAAGAGTGCAGACAAGCGGCCACCTTTCTTGTAGAATACTTTTGAGGGGAATGCATACTACAACGCACGGTAGGAGGAGTCGTAGACTGCATTTCAAACTTAAAACAGTATTTTAATCAGTGCCGGAACCACCTTTTCAAGCACAAATAAGCGGCGTCTCGCACCCGTACACTAAGGATTGTTTTAACACCTGTTAATTGCTTGGCGGTTCAGTCCCTGCATTCTCCTCACAATTTTATAGAGGAGGTTTTGTTGTGAAAGTCGTATTTCCAACCTGCTGCGGTGTAGATGTTCACAAGACATTCCTGGTTGCTACCATCATCACCACTCCCGCAGACAGCTTGCAGCCCAACTATCAGAAGAAGCGATTCAGCACATTCAATTCGGATTTGAACCGTTTTGCGGACTGGCTACTGGAACACAATTGTCTGGATGTCTGCATGGAATCCACGGGGAAGTATTGGGTTCCGGTATTCAACGTCCTTGAAAAGCGTGGCATTCGGGTTGTAATAGCGAACCCAAAATGGGTAAAGGCTGTAAAGGGAAACAAAGATGATACGGAGGATTCCAAATGGATCGGGGATCTGTTTCGCATTGGCCTTGTGAAAAGCAGCTTCAGCCCCGACCTGAATATCCGCATTTTGCGTGAGTTTACCCGCTACCGCTATAAGTTGGTATCCATGAAAAGCAGCGAGAAAAACCGCTTTCAGAATGCGTTCACGGTCTGCAATGTAGCATTGGATTCTGTTGTGTCCGATATGTTTGGTAAATCCGCAACCACCATCACGGATTACCTCACATCCGACGAGTCCTTTGATCCGGAGCATTGTGTTTCCCTGTTGCAGCGCTCCCTCAAAAAGAAGGCTGAACAAGTGCTGGAGTCCATTGAAGGCTTCTCCATTGCCAGTGAGCAGAAGGCCTGCATTAAAATCATCCGTGAACATTACGATTTTCTCGAGAAAATGATTGCCAAGGTAGATACCTGTGTCAGTGAAATGGTGGAAAAATATGAAGGGGGAATTAACCTTCTTTGCACCATTCCGGGTATTGACCGCAGGTCTGCAATTACCATCATCTCTGAAATCGGTACGGATATGAGCCAGTTTGGCTCCTCAAAACGGCTTTGCTGTTGGGCGAGCTTGACGCCCGGCAACAATGAATCTGCCGGGAAAAAGAAGTCTGTGCGGATTTCCCGTGCCAGTGCATACCTGAAGCCTGCTTTGGTTCAAGTCGCTCACGCTGCGGTAAAGGACAACGATCATCCTTACTACAAGCTGAAATACGAGCGAATTGCCAAGCGCAGAGGCAAGAAACGGGCAATCATCGCCATTGCCAGAATGATTCTGACTGCTGTCTATTCAATGTTCTGCACCGGCGAAGTGTGGAATCCTGTAGATCTTTACAAAGTCGATATGCCAGAACATTTGAAGGAGCAGCAACTCGCCAAAGCCATTAAGCAGGCTACACGCTTCCTTGAAAAGCAGGAATTATCTGTTGCTTAGCTCTGAGTGAATACGCTTTGACCTTGCAAAACGGTCTGTTTGCAGGGACATTTTTGTGCGCCCTTTTTTCTCTGTGCTGGTCCGGTACTCACTTTCACACTACATTCTCCTGACCTTAGTTTTTTGTGCAAAGCGTTTTAGCGGGAACTCCGACTGCAATTGCGTTGGACGGTATCTCTCCTTTGACCAAACTTGCCGCGCCGATAACCGCGCCATCGTGAATCTGCGCTCCTCTCAATATCTTGCAGCCCACAGCGATCCACACATCCTCGCCTATGCTGAGGGCGTCACTGCGTTTTGTCAATTACAAATTAGCTTCCCGGCGCGGATTTCTTGATCCGTACCAAAATCGCCCTGTCAAAAGCAAAATGATATTCATGTTCTCACCTCTGCCAAACAGTCATTTTATTCAAACAAGTTCTGAATGCCTCTACAGAACTCTCGGTCTAACTCTTTTATTTTCTTTCTGCTGTCATACTCTTTTTGCGTATCAATCGCAGTTATTGCTTTGGCAACCGCTTGCGGCACAGGACGATCGTAATAGGTTATATATTCGTTGATTTCAGATTCACGTAAACATCTTAAATCCTGCGCAACAATATGCAATCCATTACCTAAATAAACCAGCAGCTTAGACGGGAAAGTATAATCAGCAGATTTCATATTTGTGTCATCGTACATATGCGTACTGAGTGCGATACTGCATTTTTGTAGCTCTCGCAAGTATTCTTCTCCCGCCATATATCCTAAGTACCTGATACAACACCAACCTTTCTCATCATTTATATTTTTTATTGCCTTCTTTAGGTCACAAATGTCTTTTTCGTTTCCAAACCCTAGAATGACAAGCTCGTAATTTTCGGGCAAATAGTTCATTGTTTCAACTGCTAAAAAGGCTCCTTTACGCACTTGCTCAATTACTCCTGCATACACCAAACGGCACCTAGTTGATATTTTGCTTTCTATGACACCTGAAACAGCATATCTGCCGTGAGATATGATCTTAGGCGCAGAATTATGTATTTTGTCTCTTATCAGAGTATTTACACAAAGGTATCCGTTGGCCATCTCAAAATAATCCCATTCTTTTTTTTCATAAGTATTACCCGCAGGGGATAATGCAGAGTACACATCCTCAATTTGTAAAATGTATTTTTTTCTAAAGACTTTTTTTAACGCGGGCACCCAGAAACAATGATACATGGAATGGTATATTAAAATACGGTCATCTGATTTCGTGTTTACAAGCAAATAAGCCAAAATCTGAAGCATTTGCAAAAAGTTGTTTAGCTTAACTAATGCCTTTGATTTACGCTTACTAAATGCCGAAAAGTAAATATGTGTTTCCTGCTCATCTTTTCTTATAACTCTTTTTTTAAATCTGCCTTTGCGCGGAATAACAGGGCAAACGTAGCAGACATTATAACCGATTCTTTTCAAAGTGTCTGATACATAATCGATTTTACTCCAAACAGAAGGATATGATGTAATATCATCTGAGAACTCAGGATCGGCATAAAAGCAAACATAGTATACCGTTTTTTTCTTATTCTCCATTATAAATCCTCATCAATTCCTTGTGAGACTCGTTGATTTCATACCCAGACTCGATGTATTTTTTTAGAATTTCTTCCGGTAGTTTTTTTTCCCAAGTATTAAAACTTTCCATTATCTCTTTGGCCCACTCAGCCTCATTTTTTTTCAACGAAATAAAGCGAACAGAGTTTAAGCCTTGGTCAACCTCAGTTGAAACTCCGTCTGATGCAGCGCAAAAACATCCACTTGCCTGCGCTTCCAAAAGAACAATTCCGAGGCCCTCAAAAAGCGAAGGAAACAAATAAATATCAATTAGTTTCAAGCATGTCGGCACATCTGTTCTTTTTCCTATAAAGCGAACACTTTTTTCTATTCCAAGAATCCTTGCCAAGTTTTTACACGCTTCTAATTGTCCGCCGTCAGGACCTCCCATTATTAAAATTGCCTCAGGAATTCGATTCAAGATTTCGTTGAATATCTTAACTGTAAATAAGCTATTCTTTTTTTCTTCAAATCTACTGATATTTCCAACAACTAAGGGACAGTTTTCTTTTATTGAAAACTCCTTTCTTAACACTTCAACCTCAGAAGCCCTTTCATTTAAAAACGATTTTACATCGATTCCGTTTGGGATAACGCTGCCTTTTTCAGAAAAAAACTCCTTGCCGTAAAGATATTCACCTGCTTCTTTTGAACAGCTTAAAAACGCCGTTGCATGTTTTTTGATGAGATGTTCTTTAATACAAGTCCATGGCTTTTTTATAAGACTGGTATCTTTACCGCTTGTGGCGTGCGAGTGCGAAACACGGATCGGAATACCACATAAATTAGCCGCTAAAAGCGGAATTGCGTTGCCAATATTAACATGTGAATGGACCGCCACATATGGGCCTCCTTCAGCAACGACCACCTTAAAATGTTTGATAAACTTATGTATATTATAAAAAGACGGTGTTCCAACAAAATAGATATGACCGCCCAATTGATTGATCTCGTCCGAATACGGATAGTCTTTTTCGCAGAAAACAGCAAAATCAAATTGATATTCTGAGCGATTCAAAACGCGGTAATTATTCATAATAAATGCTTCTGTCCCACCCAATTCCAGACATGAAACAATTTGCAGTATCTTCTTCACTTTACCTTTTTCCTCCATTTATTGTTAGTAACGTTTGAACTTTCGGAAAAATATCTTTCTCATATCACTTCAGCTCCAAAAGACAAACGAATAATTCGGAAGTTTAATCAAAAGTGAACCGATAAGAACGCCATAGCATCCACAATTGGCAATTATCCGCGAGGGCTTATTAAATGCCAGGATAAGTTTGGGGACAAGGATCAGCATGAAAATTGAAAAGTACTGCACCACGCGCATTGCACTCGGATTTACAAATGTCAGAGGTGTAAAAAATACCGCCAATGTCATAGCAATCACGGAATAATCAAAATCTACATTTGGAGGGATCCTTGAATATAAGATCATCGCTACCGCATAAATTGTCAGAAGGAAGAACGTAAATGTATAGGTGCCTGCTCCCTCGAACTGTTTCGCGTAGCTTTCATACTCCATAAGATCTCCAAGTAAGGTCATAAACTGATTGCGAAATATAAAGCTAAAGACGATAAGTGCTGTTGAAACCGTCCAGTACAGCTTATTTATTTTGATAAATCTTGCAAAATATAAAATGATAAAACATATCGACGATTTGTGGATGAAGAATGCAACAAGATGCACGAGTAAAAGAGGAATGATTTTATTTTTCTTCATACACTCATAGCCGACAAAAATAACGAGTGCGCTTGCAACAGTCTGCCTGTGCCCGGTGATCGCAAAAAACGAATAGAAGAGGGCTGAATAGATCATAAAGCTCAGGCAAATGTTCTCAGAATACTTGTATATCCACCTGCCCATCGGGATTGTAAAAACACAGGCGATGATCAAAAGATACATCGTATAATGATTTCCAATAAAGACTTGGCAGATTTTTTCGAAAAGGGCGTAACCGGGATCCTTGATTCCGCCGCCACCATGCAGATACTCGGAAAAGAGGGAAAAAAGTCTATTCCACGGCGTGGCATACGTTACGTCGAAATGGTAAATCTTATAGGCGAATGTATCCGCGCCCACCGTGTAAGCTCTCAGTCCGGAAAGCAAGATCCACTGCAGGCAATATAAAACACATAAAGCCTTTCTTTTGCCTCTTGTGTTTTCGGGAATCACGATATCCCAAAACAGCATCAGGCCCACATTGATTAGATATACCATCTAACAGTTCCTTTCCGCCCCAATCACATATTGCAATGTTCCCTGCGCCCTAAAGATTTTGCTATTGCCGGAAACAGTCCTCTTAGTGCCTTTTCCTATTGTCACGTGCTCAGACACTCATTTCTTTATACAATTCGATCCATTCTTTAATGAGTGCTTCCTTATCAAAGCAGGAGATTGCATATTCTCTGCACGGATTCATATTTTCAGAAGCATTGAAAGCAGCATTGGAAATCAGTTTCTCCAGAGCAGTTCCCGCCGCCTTCCAATCGCCCAGCGCTACAACCTCTCCGCAGTTAGGGCCAATCAACTCGGGAAGCGCGGTCACATCATATACGATTGCCGGCGTCCCGCAGGCCAACGCTTCCGCGACCACCTTTCCGAAGGTCTCTTGATACGAAAGGTGCAGCAAAACATCAGCCATACGGTACTGCTCTGCGAGCCGGGTTACGTCGTTAATCATCCCAAGCTGCGTCATATTTGCAGGAATTTCAACCTCTTCGGCGTTCTCTCCGACCAACACAAAGTCGTAGTCCGGGTGCTCTTTTGCAATCTGAATAATATCGTGCAGCCCCTTTATCCTGCTCCACCCTTGAGAAACTGACAAGACCCTCGGCCTTTCATTAAGCTGCCTTGCTTTAGGGGAGAACGTACTGAGGTCGATCCAGTTATATATCCTTTTTATTCGAGCGTTCTTCTTCATGAATGACCTTCGGCACTCATTTGTTACCCAATCCGAGACGCCGACAACGGTCAGAGCGTTCAGCTTTTCAAACCTTGCTTTTCTATCAGCATATACTTTTGCCGAACGATCAAAAAACCAGCTCTTGTTCCACTTGTGTTTCGCAGGGCATTTGCCGCATCCATATTGCCACCTATCGCAGTGATCCTCCAAATAGTGGCAGCAATGACCCGTGAACAGCCAGCAGTCATGTAAGGTGATGATCGTTGGGATCTGTTGCTTCACCAAATAGTCTAACAACATATTTACATGGATATAGTTCCCATGTAGATTCCCCAAATGTACTACATTTGGCTGAATTTCGTCCAGCTTTCGGAGCATTTTCCGCGTCGCATTTTTTGAATAGTATCCCTGCAATCCCGTAAGCCGCGAAAGAAATGCATGAATCTTCCTTGAAAACGCCGAGCCCATGCAGTATATGTCATCCTCCGGCCGGTGTACATTTGTACAAAAAACATAGGACCGATGGCCTTCTCTTTTTAAGGCAAGGTCGAGATCCATCGTAATTCTGCCGGTGCTGCTGTATTCATAAACCGCATTGATTTGCACTACCTTGATCATATTCAACAAGTCCTCTAAGCCGTTCGGTCATTCCTTCTTGGATCTTTCGTATGTCTCTGTAGTTCACCAAATACTCTGCAACATGGTCACCGAGCTGTTCAATGTTGACGCAGCCCGACAAAAACTCATTCACCCGTATCCCGATCTCATCAACGGACGCAGCAACGACCGCGAGACCGTATTTTTTCAGTACGGCAATCGAATTGATTTCGAGGTCTCCCACCGCAAAAATTGGTTTCCCCGCCATCATATAATCAATGAGCTTGGTAGAAAAAGACATTCTTGTGGCGGCGATAGCCGCAGGGCTGAATCCCTCAACATGAACAAGTACATCGCCGTTTCTCTGTATCTCCAGGACTTCATCCGCGGAAACGGCACCGTGGAATCGTATGGCATCGCACTGTGCGAATTCCGTTTTCATTTCTTCCGTAAGTACCGTCGCTGAGTAGATATCAAGCACCGCTTGTCCATTCAGAGCCTTCCCAATAAGCAAAAGAGCGCGCCAACGTTCGCCTCCGATATTGCCGGTGTAAATAAAATGTTTTTCGCGGCAGCCGTCGGAGGGTAAAATCTTCGGAAGAATCCTTATATCTACGCCCTTCCCAATGAGATACACGGGTTTATGAAACATCTCCGCATACTGCCGCTGCATATTTTCGGCGAATACCTCTAAGTAAGAGCAGCGATCGATAAGCCGACGCAGCTTTTTTGCCACCTTATGTGCATAGTGGCGCATAAGCAACGGTGACTCGGGCGACACCGCAAACAGATCATCTGAGATATGCCCTACGACCGGGATGGAAAGCGCATCAACAACATACTGCTGCACATCGCACATATAGCAGGAAGAGTATAGCGGCAGATAGAGAACATCCGGATTTGCTTCATCCAAAAATGCACGCAAGGCGGCATCGTTCTTCCACGCCCCAAGCGTCCAAATCAAGTCGCGAACATAAAAGGCAAAAGGACGCCGGTTTTTTTCCGCGGACTTTGAGACAGCCGCATTATCCTTGCAATTATCCTGGCTGTCAACGGACCACCCGACTTCACCCCTGCGTCTTAGGATGCTGTGCATTACGGAAAGGTCGGTCATCTGAAATGTCGCTTTTGCGGGCGACCCTTTCGTTGCACCGTGTTTGCAGCAGATATGATATATTTCCACGTTGTCCATCCTGGCAAAGAGATTGGAAAAGGTATTGCCGAAGCTGTTGGAGACGTTCCATGGAGTTTGCGAAACAATTAGTATTCTCATGTCATTTAATCTTAATATATATCCCCATCAATATGCTGGAAATTCGTATGCCAAATAGCCGCATAAGTAATGCACATTTCTTAGTCTTCCCGCTGATGCTGTATTCCGTCAGCCAACGATATCCTGAGAGCGTTTCAAAAAAATCACGGCGGACATCTCCATGTAGCACATTACGAGACAACCCCAATATACAATAATACTGATAAGCCATATAGTTAAGCAATGCGACCGTGCTTTCAGAACTCCCGTCACGAATAACGCTCGCGTACGTTTTTATTGGGAAATACATATCTCGAATATTCTTTTCCGTCAGCGAGTGGGAAATAGAGCCTTCTCGTATGCGGTAGCAGTAGGCCGGAAAATCTAACAAAGCAATGGTTTCCAGCAGCGGTGCATAGCGGAAAAACCATTCAATATCTTCGCACACCATCCCTGTTTTGAAGAACAGATTATTGTTGATCAAGAATGCTCGCCGTGTGGCTTTCGAACACGCGCTAGCATCCAACATATCCAGTGCGGACAGGCTTTCCAACACTTCACCGCAAGTCTTCCTCTCAGTTTCAGGATATGGTGCGGGAGTACCGGACAGCGTGTCTGTCTTTTCTATGCATTGTCTAAATCGAAAGAAAACAGCGTCGCAAGGTCCTTCAGTAGCTTTCTCATCAATTCTCGTTAAAAGTTCAGTCGAAAGGTAATAATCATCTGAATCCATAAAGATAACATATTCTCCGGTTGCCGCTAAGAGTCCCGCGTTTCGGGCATCGGATAGGCCGCCGTTTTCCTTGTGGATCACAGTGACACGGCTATCCGCTGCAGCATATTCATCGCAAATTGCTGGGCAGCCATCAGGAGAACCATCATCCACCAAAATAACCTCGATATCACGAAAACTCTGTGAAAGGACCGAGTCAACACATTCTTTTAGGTATTTTTCAGTCCTATAGATAGGAATTATAACACTAAAACGAGACATCCTTTTTTCTTCCTTTCAAGTGAACTACAGCCTCATTCAATACAAGCGCAAGCGACACCAGCAAAACCAATTGAGTATAATTCTTTCGTGCCAGCTTTGAAACATATAAAAAGCCCATAATTCGCTATATCTATCCACCTTATGCGACATATGTTCGTCAATAATGCTGTTAATATAATCGGAATTAAAAAGTCCTTGTGCTTTGAGATATTCTTTGTCTGCATACTTTTAGCAGTTATTCTTTTAGAAGTGTCTCCAGCCACTTTCCTATGGGTACGGAGAAGCCATGCTTTGGGGCTCTGAATAAATTCATCGGAGATCAATTTCTTAAATGTGTCCTTCAGGATAGTTTTCTGTTTGCTTTATTGATCTTAAAGGACCTGGAAAGTCTGTATGCCAGTTCAACAATTATCGAATCCAGCATCGGAACACGGGTTTCCAGCGATGGAAGCATACTCCCACGATCTACCTTTGAAAGCATATCGCCCTATAGTACTACTTTCAAATCAACATTCAGGAATGCTTTTTCGTGGTAGAAATTCTATTATAGCTCGTAGACAGTTCGCAGCTCGCGTTGCACGTTGGTGTCCGCATAGAGCTGTGCCTTTTCATATCCGGCCTGTCCCATGCGACCGGCCAGCTCGCCATCGTTCAGCAGCACTGCAATTTTCTCCGCAAACGCGTCGCTGTCCGCAGGCGGTACCATATAGCCGGTCTTCTCCGGCACGATCAACTCGCGGTGGCCTCGGTTGTAGGATGCCACCACAGGCTTGCCCAGCAGCATTCCTTCCACGATGTTCATCGGCAGTCCCTCGCGGTAGCTGCAAGAAACGATCACATCCGCGATATTGGCATATCGCTCCAGATCGGTGCGGTAGCCCAGAAATTCTACATATTCCTGTAAGCCGAGCGCCGTCACCTCTGCCTGTAACTTTGGAAGTGTCGGGCCGTTTCCGGCCAGCAGCAGTCTTACATTCGACTGTTTCTCTCTCAGCGCATCCATCGCACGGATCGCTGTAATCTGATTCTTATTGGGCAGCAGTTCGCCCGTACAAAGCAAGAGCCTTTCGTCTTCTGCATAGCCGAGCTCGCACCGCAGCGCCGCGCGCTCCGTTTCTGAAAGCTTGCGGTACTTCCCAGAGTTCGCTCCTACGCCGTGGATACGTGCAACATCGGTCGGGAACTTCTCCGAAGCAAGGTCATAGTCCTCCTGCGTGATGGTAATGAGTTTGCCCGTATAACGGCACATAAACTTCTCCACCGGATACCAGATGAGCCAGTTTTTCTTCGGCGCACCCTCATAAAAATGGAAGCCATGAGCGGTATAAAAGACCTTGGTGCCGCGCTTGCGCGCCTTTCGCGCTGCCAGCCGCCCCACAACACCGCCCACCGGCGTGTTGCAGTGGACAACATCATAGCTGCCCCCGTCAATGATTTTTTTGAGCTGCTTGTAGGCTCCAAGATTTTTCGGTGAAAACGGCGAGCGCTGGAACGGCACGTCAAAAACCTGTTCCACAAAGTCCAGTTTCAGACCGTTCTTCTCGGCAAGGTTGTTCCGCGCCGCCACATGGACTTCGCAGCCATGCTCATGCAGCATGGCCACAAGCGGCTTGTGGAACTGGCAAATATGCGATTGTACGGTGGCAACAAGTAACACTTTTTTCATGGTCATATCAAATCCTTGACTCAACTTCAAGATAGAGTCGTTCTAAATACGCCCTTTTCCTTGTGTGCTTTACGTTTGTAACTGCAATCCCAGTTTTATCAATACGTGAGTCGGCCTTTTTCCGTATTGCACCGTAGGCAGTATCATTCATTCTGTACTCGAGCGGCATCCGCAGCAACAAGTCAACAATCACCCTATTATTGTAAGGTATCGTAATCTCATAAGAAGTTCTGTGTTCTCCGGTTATTACAAGACCATTCCAACTGCTCATTCGGAATTCCCAGAAGAAAATCTCTTGCCACGGATAGTGGTAATAGTCATTTGACATATATCGATTGATATACTTTGCAAATATTTGATCCGTTTCTCTTATCAGCTTTTTATCCGTTAGAAAGACCTTATAAAGCGTTGTTAGATAGTGCGGAGTCGGCTTACTGGGGAATTTCTCTTTCACAAATCGCTTGCTGTAATAAGCACGTCCACACTCCGATACCCACGACTTTACTTCTACATCGAAATCATCTTCACTATAAAAATAGATTCGTTTCCTGATGTCATTGGCATTTATTTTTCCGATGTTTCCACTGTTGAATTCAAATATGGTTTCGAACTCTGAAAGGTTAGGAAAGTCAACATCGTTTCTTGATATATAGTATCGCTTATGCTGAAGATCCAGCGCATGGCAGAGTGATGCTGCAGCATCTGCGTCAGGAGTTTCTGTTTCGCTTGAGTCGTAACTGAAATAGCCAAAGCTATCTTGCAATCCATTAGCGCAGGCCATAGTTGTTTTGCTGTCACATCCACCAGTCAGGGATATTGCTGGTTTTTCCCATTTTTGAGAAATCAAGTAGAGATTTTTATTCAGCAGCTTTGCAATCTGCGCCTCAGCAGATGAAATTTCATCTGCTGAGGAATACTCTTTATACTCGGCTGTAGGAAAAAAACGCAACACACGTACATTCTCGGTCATTGTTACCATGTGATTCGGTATTATCCGATAGAAACCGAAATACGGCGTGATATCACCGGGCAGTTGCCGTCCAAATAATGGATAGAATTTGTATTTTGTTAATCTTTCCACATAATCACTTGTGCTGATGTTGCATATAGTTTCGATGATTGCCGTATGTGAGGTCACATATTTTTTTCCATTTAGCATTCCATAAAATGTACACTGCATTCCGGCGCAGTCACCCCAAACCTCTATGCCATCCCTTTTGACAACGATCAGCGTAAAAAGCCCTGTCCACTGGTTGAAGTAGCCGGTTCTATCTTCAGATTCAGCATATTTCCGAAGAATTTCATTCTCGTCATACAAGCCGTCGAACGGGTTATATGCATGACCGATCAGCACCAGCGAAGAATCCTCAGTTTGCAGCGCATAGTATTTCGCCTTGGGGTGTACCAACAGGCTATACTCGTATATTTTCTCAGTTTGCCATTCTCCGTAAAATGGGAATACATTGCTGTCAATTTCGGCATCTGTAAACAGATAGCCACGGGCAAAAAGAACTTCTCTGAACTTGGGAGAATCATCCGTTATTCTCTTCACTTCACCTATGCTGCTCATTTCAGATTCTCCTTTATCTTCTCCCACAGCCTCTCCCGATTCCCCTCTCCCACAAAGCTGTTGTGCGGGGTCAGGACTACATTTTCCATTTCCCACAGTGGGCTGCTTTCGGGCAGGGGTTCTTCCTCAAAAACGTCCAGCACCGCGTGACCGCCGCTTTGCAGCCACTTGGTCAGCGCAGCCTCGTCTGCCAGTGCGCCGCGGGCGACGTTGACGAACATCGCGCCATTATGCAGGCAGCCAAAAATCTCCTCGCTCACGATGCCGCGTGTCTCCGGCGTCAGGGCGATGCAGCACATCAGAATATCACAGGCCGCCGCAGTCTCTGCCAGCTTATTCAGCGGTAAAATCTCATCAAAATCCGGCAATTCCCGCACGGTGCGGTTCACGCCGGTGATATGACAGCCAAAGGCTTTCAGCCGCTTTGCGATCTCACGCCCCACGCCGCCGCAGCCGAGGATGCACACCCGCTTGCCGGAAAGCTCCAGCAGGCCGCGATGCTTCTCCCATTTGTGCTGCGCCTGATTCGCCGCAAAAAAGCGGCTCTGCTTATATAGCTGCAAAATGCCGCAGACGGCGAACTCCGCCATCGGGACGCTGTACACGCCCGCAGCGTTGTGTAGCTCGATGCCGCGCGCCCGGATATCGTCCAGCGGCACGCGGTCAAGACCCGCGCTGGTGAGCTGGATGACCCGCAGGCTCGTAAAGCGCTCGATGGAATTGTAAAGGAACAGGCCGTTGCACATGACCGCCTCGTATCGCTCCGGGCAGTCTACCGGGGCGCGTTCGTCACCATGAACGAAGACCTTGTGCCCGGCAGCTTCCAGCTGCTCGCGCT